>Ga0123337_10000673_pt1 | contig 53110 bp, 59 predicted proteins | sample frozenSSSSmetaG_FD_89792 | JGI IMG/M metagenome (GOLD analysis project Ga0123337, IMG submission 89792) | Glacier valley bacterial and archeal communities from Borup Fiord, Nunavut, Canada, to study Microbial Dark Matter (Phase II) -... | ecosystem: Environmental > Aquatic > Freshwater > Ice >... | reverse complement strand
TCTATTTTTGATTTTAGTTTAAAATAATTGATATTTAAATTATAATAGTTCATTAAAATGGGAGTGTTGAAAATCGTGGTCTCGCTTAGGTGGGCGGAGAGTAATGGCCCCAACTCTTATGTACATATGTACATATTCGGGGATTTTCAATGTTTTCACGGGGTCCTGTTTCATGATGTCGATAGGGTATGCTTGATACGCCAATCGTCCGCCTGTACGCCACTAGAGCACGTCCCCAGGTAACCTAATGACACTCCATCATCCCCTCTTACTACCTCTACCACGTATACATCCCCTCCTGTATGCATGGCTCTACAGTTGGCAGCAGACTGTTGACAGCAGACAGACAGACAGTAGACAGACAGTAGACAGACAGTAGACAGCAGTTGTGATCGCCCACTCCCTCGAAAATATCCATTCAACTCTTCACTTCACATCTATCCATCTACCCATCTACCCATCTACACATCTTTTTCCGTGTCTATTCTATTTTGTCGTGTGTCCTTCCTCACATAGCCATTCTTGACACTCAAGCAGCTCAAGCACTCCCTACCTCCTACTGTTGGTCTATTCGAACGTATCTCCAGAACATCCTGTTGAGCTGGTCTTCTTCGTGCTGGTGTTCACGTTCCTTTACGGCTCTTGACGATCCGATTAATCGTACTTTATCAGCACTACACTCATTCTGACGACGATTCTTATTCTGATCCGACGTATTCCTCGGACTCTATCTGAAATAACACAAGAAACATTCAGACGAGACGACACGCTGCGACAGACAGACACTCCGGACAGACACGCCAGACATTCATTTCGCACCCGACACCCGACACTCGCCTCAGCAGGTAGTAGTCGCGGCACCTGCTGGCCACTGACAGGCTTCTGAGAGTGAGGTACCGAGCTAGTACTCGGCCATTGCCTCGCACCTATAGATCCCCGCAACCTGGGCTGGCTGGCGCACTTCGGGGACAGGGGCATCAATCAATCTGTCTGCTCAACATGTTTTCGGTTTCGACGAGGAGAGGAGAGGCCATCGCTGCCACGGTGGCGGCTCTGTTGGCACAAAGGGTCCATGGCGCCACCAACTCAACCCGTATTCTGGAGTCTGAGGCAGAGGCCGTCAACACTCTCTTCCACTATTTTATTTTCATCATCTGCGGCTCCGTGGCGTTGATTGTGGTCTGCTGGAGAGTCTTGATCGTCTCCGTCAAATATGTCCGGCTCCTGGCGTGCCTCACAAACGACAAGCAACGCTACTTCTCGAGACCATATCAGAAATATGCGAGTCTCAAGAAGAATCTCCTCTATGCCCCTATCTTTCACAAGAGGCACAACCGCGAATTGCAGTTGTCGGCGGCCATCAACATGGGCATCTTACCAACTAGGCTTGAACTGTTATTTTTGATAGCATATCTTGGCACCAACATTGCCTTTTGCGTGACGAGGATCCATTGGAATCAGCCATACAGTGTTGTCGCCGTAGAAGTGAGACATCGTTCAGGAATTCTGGCTGTTGTCAATATGGTCCCTCTCTTCGTCATGGCCACAAGGAACAGCCCATTCATCTACTGGCTTGATATGTCTTTCGAATCATTCAACTCGTTGCACCGCTGGTTTGGCAGAATTGTGGCTCTAGAGACGTTGCTCCATACTCTAGCATGGCTAGTATCTACGGCTAAACTGGACGGTTGGAGTGATGTGGTGAACTTGATCAAGACGGACCCTCAAATCACATGGGGTCTGGTTGTAAGTGCCCCTTCTCCTTGACGTAATGTGCCACCGCCCCAAATCCCTTTCGCTGCTACTTCTGGAAATCGAGGTTATAAGCGGTCCAAGGAGTGCAGTGATAGGAACTCTTCCCCTCATCAGTTGTGTTCCGAACTTATGTATGTATAGAGATGCTAAATCTTTATAGGGTACGGTCGCCATTGTTGCTATTAGCGTTCAGTCCATGTCTTTCATCCGACACGCGTTCTATGAGACATTCAAGCACATTCACATAGGTCTCGCTATCCTATCGGTTATTGGTATCTGGTACCATCTTCAGCTTACCAACCTCCCTCAAATTAAGTTGCTTGCAGCTGCCGTTGCTATCTGGGGATTAGAGCGTGCGATAAGACTCCTCAGGATTATGTATCGCAATGTCGGCAGAGGTGGCACCAAGGCCCTCTTGGAGGCTTTACCGGGCAATGCTGTACGGGTAACAGTTCATCTGGCCCGTCCTTGGACCTTTACCCCTGGCCAGCATGTCTACCTTTATATGCCTTCGATTGGGCTATGGTCATCTCATCCGTTCTCCGTTGCATGGAGTCAAGAGGCGGAGAATCCTAGTAAAGGAAGTGGACTTGCCAGCAATAGACAAGAAGTGCTCGCACTCCGAAAGACAAGTATGTCATTCATTGTTCGTGCTCGGACAGGATTCACCTATTCCTTGTGGAAGAAAGCGGAAGCAGCTCCAGAAGGTCGAGCCTATGCGAAGTGCTTTCTCGAAGGCCCATACGGTGGGCTGCATCTGATGCACTCCTATGGCACAGTCGTGCTGATTGCTGGCGGGATTGGAATTACGCATCAAGTCCCTCATGTACGTGATCTGGTGGCCGGTTATGCAAATGGCACCGTTGCTACCCGCAGGATTTTACTCGTGTGGGTTGTCCAAAGTCCCGAGCATCTTGAGTGGATTCGGGGCTATATGACAGCGATTCTGGAGATGGATAAACGGCGAGATGTTCTGCGCATCATGCTATTTGTCAGCCGACCACGATCAACTAAGGAGATTCACAGCCCTTCGGCAACCGTGCAGATGTTTCCCGGAAGGCCCAATATCGAGACATTGATCGATATGGAAATCGAAACCCAGGTTGGCACTATGGGGGTCTCCGTGTGTGGCAGCGGCTCGTTAAGTGATGATGTCCGCAGTGCCGTGAGAAGCCGCCAACTCAGGACTAACATCGACTTCATCGAAGAAGCCTTCTCGTGGTAGTCGATCTCACGACGTCATCCGAGTGCATTGAACTCTCTAAATCTTGTACATATCTATTTGGTGGTCTGCCGTCTGTTACGAGAGTATGTCGATGTATTCAGCCACACGGACTCCGCTCAAGAGTCCATTTTGTCATTTCAAGCGATGCAGCAGGGTATTCGGAGTTTGAGACACAAGTTCTCACTGGTAGGAGTCGGAGGAGTCGGAGATCTTCGGGGTATTTGGAAAGACTTCGCGTAGAGAGATTATGGCACACTGTGCAATGTAAGACTATCGACTGTTTCTATCCGTGTCAGTACTCTCTGCCACCCTATGAACTCAGCGGTACCTACAACAGTATCTACCTAGAAAAGAGCAGAGCACTTCCCATCAGTCACATCACATCAGACAACATGCAACCCATCACACTACGAGCATATTGCACACTTTATGCCAAAGATCTCCAAATTTTCTAGTCCTCAAGAGCCATGAATTAAATATTAGCATTCAAGCCTGTGACAGTAGCCTTCAGTCTACACGAGTATTTGTTGCTTTTCGTTTCTTCCATAGTTCCATGGCGTTGTGACTGTGTCTCAGCTTAGCAGTCCACATTGGCGTGATGAGGGCTGGTTACGGAATGAAAGCTGAACAACGGTTAAGCGCACACCACTCATCATGGAGGACTACAGGTAGGTACCTAGGTAGGTACCTACCTACCTAGCGACTCACTGCGCCTAATCTAAGGTTCCCTACGGCAACAAAGCACTACCTACCTCAAACTCAGCTCCAATACGTATTGCAGACTATCGCAGACTACATAGCATAGTACTGTGGCAAAAGTGACACTGTTCCTCTTTCTTCGTGCGCTCGGAGACTCGCAAGTAACTACTGACTTACCTGCCCCGATCGCCATCAGCGTCTATCAGCATACCTAGACAGAACACGCGTCTCACCTAGCCCCAAGGTAGAGTACCCAGTACTTACATCTGACGAATCGACAGCAGTACCGACAACCTTGGAGGTATCTACTACTGAGTAGAGTACTGGCCGTCTGTAACGGTCCCGCATCAACGCCCAAGTCTTGAATTGCAAACGACAACGACCAGGAATCTTTTTCATAGCGGCGAGACCTTTCCTCTTCTCATTGAAGACTATTCCGCCGCAAGTACTTTCAACCGCCTGTCAGTACGTCCGACTTCTCGCACCTTGATTAGAAGATTCCACGGGACGGCTATTATTTATCGAAGAAGGAAGGCCGACATATCTTATAGTTTCTCAGCTGCCATTCGGTGGATGCCACAGCCCATCAACACCATGGGTTTGGCCTACAACGTCTATCTCTCGAGCAATAAGATCTATGGCTGCAAGAACTGCAAGACCCATCTCTCCAACCATGAAGACATCGTCAGTCGCGTGAGTACCCACCGTTCACTGGCACGGCCAAGGATCATTATGCTAACGGCACGCAGAACTTCCGAGGCCAGCATGGGAAAGCATATCTCTTCAACTCCGTCGTGAATTATGTCGTTGGTGAGCCGAGCGAACGCAACATGACCACCGGAAGGCACATTGTTCGCGATATATCATGTCGGCAGTGCAAGGAGACGGTCGGCTGGAAATATGACAAGGCATTCGAGGCCAACGAGAAGTATAAGGAAGGCAAATTTATCCTGGAGGCCGAGTTGCTATGCAATGTCACATAACGAACCATCAGTGGCGGAAGTTGGTTCTGGGAAATCCTGCTGAATGTGTTATGCATCTATCTATCTATCATTTCTATGGCTGGCGTCAATGGGCTCCAGAGTGTTTGGGATCAGAGGCGCCTATGGAGATGGGGGCATATGTGTGCGGGTGCATGGTGTTGCGGGAGGGTTTTGCTCTGGTTTATCGGTCTCCGGCAGTTGATCGGGGTCGAGAGTGACAGAATGTGGTGCTAAGAAGAGTTTTTAGACGTCTCGATGCACTATGAGTCTCCATCTAGCCATTAATTCAGAAACTTTATCGAGGATCCGATGGTATCTATGTACATAGATCTATATGCATGTAATGTGGCGGGCCAGCAGGGTTATCGTTCGTTCGTAACTCTGGTCTCCATGCCTCGGCACATTGCTCTTCTCAGTCCTGGCCCGTTTTACTTATTTCTGCCAGCAACGGGAGAGACTAATATCGGCCATGACATACCTATCGGGTTGATATTTTAGTTGTAGACCGCATCGCAATCCTTCGCCATGGAGTAAGTTGCCGAGCGTCGGCAATGCTCCGTCTCGTCACTACTTCAAGGGCCATCAATCATCAATCATCAATGAGAGTGAGCGGACAACCCCGCAACCCCAACCCCCCGCACCGGCCTCTCTCCGACCGCGGGCTAGAAGAGGGGCATATCCCTCGAGATATTTCTGGAGACGTCATTTTGAGTTTATGAAGCTTTTCTCTTCGCATATAGACTGTGAATCTCCCATTCGGCACTCCACGTCTTGAATACGTAGTCGCAATGTCTAATGCTACCATGAAGGCGATTGTGTTTGACGGGCCACGCCAAGTGTCCCTCCAGGACCGGCCTATTCCTCAGATCCAGGCGCCAACTGATATCATTGTCGCTGTCTCATATACTGCGCTGTGTGGATCGTACGTTTGCAATAGGCATGACAACGATTGGCATAGGGCATTGACTGCTGGACAGGGAGCTGCATGTGTTCCGTGGCCATCAAGCAAGCCCAACGGGTATGTTCCTGGTTTCACTTGCCCTTCCCGTGACCTAAAGCTGCGAAATTGGCATATGTCCCCCTACCTTTCTCCTTTAGATGGCTAACATCAACTGCGTGGAGGCTTTATCATGGGGCATGAATTCACTGGCATTGTTAAGGAGGTAGGCAGCGAAGTCAAAACAGTCAAAATTGGTGATAAGATTGTTTCTCCTTTCACAGTGTCCTGGTACGTATAACCCACAACATGCCTCCACGTTGCATCTAATGTTGAGTTATGGTAGTTCTGAATGTTTCTATTGCAAAAATGGCTATTCATCCCGCTGTGAAAAGGGGCTTTTGTTTGGCTCAGCAGCACTAGATGGTGCTCAAGCTGAATATGTGCGGGTACCATATGCCGATGGAACAGTCGTCAAAGCTCCACCTGGAATCAAAGATAAGGCGCTGGTCCTAATGGCAGACATTTTCCCCACGGGCTTCTTCGGAGCCTCAAATGCATTCAGGAATCTCACGCCTGGGCAAATCTCGAATGCGACGGCTGTCGTTATCGGTTGTGGGCCCGTTGGTCTCTGTGCAATCATTGCCGCTGCCAGCTTCGGGCCAAAGCATCTCTTCGCAGTAGATAGTGTGGACAGTCGTTTAGAGCTTGCGAAAAGTCTGGGAGCTGAGCCATTGAACTTTATGACGGACAAAGAAGGGATGGAAAGGAGCATCAAAGATGCCACAGATGGAAGAGGTGCAGATGTTGTGATTGAAGTGGTGGGTCTGAGCCCGGCATTGAAGACAGGTTTTGATCTGCTGCGTCCATGGGGTACCATCAGCAGCATCGGCGTGCATAATGCAGAGGTATATCTGCGATACTTCAGAAGACAGGATTTTAACTGACACCATTGCTCTTAGATTCCATGGACTGGTAACCAGGCATATGGAAAGAACCTGACTGTGCAGATGGGAAGATGCCCTGTTCGGTCAATCTTCCCGCAGGCTCTTGCGCTTCTACAGGAAAAGCAGCATTTGCTGGAGTAGGTCCCAAACCCCATCCCTGACAACCGAGATTGACCTGCCTTAGTTTCATGTTCGACAAAATTCTACCTCTGTCGGATGGACTGGAGGGGTATGACATATTTGACAAGATGCAAGCCCAGAAAGTTGTGTTCAAGGTGGCCGATTCTGAGTAGGCAGAACGGAGGACTTTGTGGAGGATTTTGTGGAGGACAGTTGCGGAGGATACAGTGCTCGCTCTGAATGTTCTGAAGTTTATCGTTGAAACACCCTCTTCGGTTCAGTTCTGCCTCGGTTTGACGATACCATCATGTACAATGTAGTAAACGATAGTGCTGTCATCGTGTACAGTTGCTAAAAGCACTCTCTTCTGTCGCTTGTAACCACGCCAAGCTGCTCCGACTTCATGATTGTCTTGGCCCATATCATCCACATTGCAGGGTGGAAGTGTCTGAATAGCGTCGAAGACTTCGGCGAATTTCTTCAAGCTCCAACTCTCTCCCAGATGTGTAGGTAACACCCATTCCTGCTCAGGAATTTGGGGAAGAGTCTTGCCGGTCTTGTGCTCTTCTTTGAGAATCTCGGCCTGTTCATCTGGGTGCACATATGCCCTTCTGGGGGGTAATCCGGATATCAAGGGTCTTGGGAGTTGCAAGCTTGATACATCTGAAGTGGTGTGGATCGAGAGCTGAGTCCAGTCGTGCTGATACTGCAGGTTGTACAGAACAGTTGCAGCTAGCTGGTGAAGATGAGCCGGTTGAAGCGTTGTGCTGGATGCTTGGCTTGCCGTTGTGAGGAGAGTTTGCAGAGACGAATCAACGAGAGATGGGCTGTCGGTGATAGTCGGCATTATATTGAACAGGGGCAAAGTAGAGAGTGAAGTGAAGTGAAGTGAAGTGAGCTGAAGTGAAGTTGGGCTTCTTGTATCTCGTACACTGCTTTACTTTGACACTTGAGAATGTAGTAGGACTTTTGTGGGTTGTAGATAGGTGGGTAGGAAACTAGGAAATATTACCTACCTAGCTTGTCCTCATAATCCCCGCAAGGCTGAGCGCCTGAGGCTGCCAATTTTGAGGCTGAGAATCTGACACTATCCGTAGGCTGTATGTATGTACAGAGCAACATGCATAGTAATAATAATGTCCTGTCTCTGTGGAGGGGCGGTTACTAACTAATCCATCCATATCCGTACTAGAGCTGGCAGGTATCTGGATACATATGTATGTGGACAATTCAAAGTATAAGATATAAGTACCTGTACACGTATAGAACATTATTAATAATAAATACGAAGTATATTGCCTTGCACATGACAAAAGCAGTAAACCTGTCAAACGCCTAGACTCGGCCGAGACTCGGCTCCGCTCCCTGCCCCTAGCATGAGCAAGGTACGAAAACAGGCACACAGAGTGTATGGATACTTGTAGGGTACCCCAGGCACAGTTCATTTTGCTTCTTCCCCCTATTATATCATGTTTATCCATACTTGTTACTACGAAGTACTGAGTATTCGTACCTAGCTATTCATGCAGGAGTACTCTGCCTAGTCTGGAATAGTACTTACTCCATATGTATATCCAAAGTACATAAGGCATGCATTTGATCTTTCCTTCTGCTGCGATACCTCCGACCTCATCATCCTCTTCGTCGTCGTCGTCGTCGTCGTTATTATTGTTATTATTATTATTATTATTATTATTACTACTCACCCACATCATCAATCGTCTCAGCATATGCAATCGCGATCCAGCATCGATCATCCATCATCAATTCAATTTTTTCTTTCTTCGACTACACTATGTCTGAGAGATAAATACAATTCTCTCTCCATTGATCGACTCAAGAAAGCCACGTCAATGCGTACACGTCAACATCCCCATACTCTCAGCGAGCCAGAGTCTTCTTGCCGCGCTCTACGGCCTTGCTTACCGTGGAGATACCAATTCCCTGATCAATCCAACTCCACGCCTCGTAGGTATGACTGATTCATCAATACTCCCGATGGCTCACGGCCAGTCGAATCCCATATACGCCGCCGCTGGTTACAAGTCGGAGTCACCGGTGCCAGAGACCATGTTTCCCGAAATACAGCGACACGACAGTAGTCCATCAGCTGCTTCGGAGGCTCAACGAAGCAGAGAAAATAGCAATGCTGAAAATGGGAATGCAACAGGATACACGATGATGGCAGGCAGGCTTAGGAGTGCCTCGAGAAAATTTGAGACGTCGAGCATACCAGTCGGTATGTGGCATGCCACTGGTTCTCTTGCTTCGTCTGCTCCGTCTTTGGCAGACATCCGGAGAGGTAGCTATGGGAGCGATGGTTGGTCTACCGAAGGTCAATTGAAAGAGATGGACAGACGTGCCAGTATTGGACGCCAGCAAAGTTCGTCGCATGGAGAGAATGGCGCCCTACCTGGAGTCGCCGAGCACCAACGGCTTGGCAAAACAAATGAAGACGATGCTATGGGCGATAGAGAGCGTCATACTGGAGGCTTCGAAGAATCAACTGAACTCAAGGACGTTGTCGACCAACCAACCGTTCATGGCAGTTCTGGTTCTGCGTTGGCCTCAAAATCTGCCGTTGTTGAGGCCGGCTTTCAATACAGAACCGATCCATTCGAAAACGGTTACCAATTCCCGCCAAAACATGCTTGGTCGGAAGCTACAGTCATTGGACTCAAAGCATTTTGGAAGTTCTTTCTCACGCCTTTGGGATTTCTTGTGGTTCTTTACGGTTGCAATGTCGTCGCCTGGGGTGGCATGCTGTTCCTGTTGCTCTGCAATGCTTCTCCAGTCATGTGTTCTCCTACGTGTGACGATATCAATTCTCCACGAAGAGTTTGGGTTGAGATCGACTCGCAGATTATCAATGCACTGTTCTGCGTGACTGGGTTTGGCTTGATCCCTTGGCGCTTTCGCGATCTATATTATTTGCTGAAGTACCGCTTTCAGAAAGATGAACTCAGTCTCCGTCGCCTGGCTGGTATCCATCGAAACTGGTTCCGTCTCGAAGGATCTTCAGAATTACCCGTCACCATCGGACCGGAGAATGTCGAGGCCGAATTTTCCAACTTTCCTCCCAACGCTGTGCCATATCCCCTCAACTCCGTCCCTAACGCGCCATTGACTGGCAATCGCGCGCCTGCTACATCCCTTTGGAAACTTGATTACGTTATTTGGATGTATGTTTGGAATACATTTCTCCAAGCCGTGTTGTCTGGTATTATGTGGGGACTCAATCGATATGACCGGCCCTCGTGGACCACTGGTCTCTTTGTAGCATTGGCTTGCATCGTAGCAGCTCTGGGTGGCATCATGGTTTTCATCGAGGGGAAGAAGATAAAGGGCATCGAAGGCATACCCGTCAGTGATGAGGATCAAGAACGTCTGAAAAGAGACCGAGAGATGGGAATCGTGCACTTCAACAACCTGAAGGATGAAAAGCCCAAATCTGAAAAACCTAAAAAATCACATCCGTTGATGTTTCGCAGGTCACATAAAGCTGGGGAGGGCGTTGAATTGGTGGAAAATATAGTCAACCAATCTGGCACCGTGCCAACAGCATCATAGCCTTGAGTTTAATCGGTCAACTGGGTTTTGCGGCGTAACGGGCCATTTTTGTGAGAGTTTTGTGACAGCATACATGTATCAGGGCCAATCGTTGTTTCCGCTGGAGGAGGGATGCTCTGTTCTTCTTGGTGTGATACCACAGGTGTTATTATTATCGTTGTTATTATTTATTGGAGGTTCAGCGACATAATATACAATACCCAAGCTCGTTCTACCATAGAATTTTCCGAAGCATAGTTCATCAATATACACAGTACACGTGTAGCAGTTTATTGTGGTAAATAATGACGTTGGATATCAAGTCAATAACCTGCATCGACTCCAGGCATGAAATGGCGTCTTACTGTGTACATACAATAAGGACAACGGTGATATGGATGAATTTTGAGCGAGCGTGAGACAAGCGAGGGGGGAGGCAGGGTTACGTAAGACAACAGATCCAATCTTGCCGGGTGCTCGTTAGATCGGACGTCAATAGGGAAGTGAGGTGAACGTCCTCACAAAGAGATCATGGGCATTCCTTGTCACATAGCTCTACTCACGCTCCGACATTTCTACTGATCTTCATAGAATATCACACTCCTCGCCAATGACTGCAATACATTGCAGCTAAATTCTTCTATCGGGCAGGTGTCCAGACCCATCAAATCATTTGACTGAGAAACCGCCATCTTCAAAATGTCGCTCAAAGCCCTTATTCCGTTCTTGGTGGCCATGATGCTGCTCACTGGCTGCTGTAATACTCTTCTCACTAAGTACCAGGTCTGTGTACTTGCTTCGATATGCGAAAGCCTCAGCTGACTGTTCATTAGGATAATCAATGCGTCCGGAATTGCGAAGATCCTAATCCCAACAATCACCAACATTTCGAGCAACCTGTTATACAGACGGCACAGATGTTTATTGGGGAGATGGGATGTTGGTTGGTGGTGGGAATCTTCTCGCTATATCAACGCTTTGTTGTGCGTCATAAAGACGCTTCCCGCGCAGACTACCATATCATTCAGCCAGCCGACAATGACACGAGGGATCCGGATTCAGAGAGTCTACGCTCAAACGTCCCATTAAACCCAGCTGTCAAGGTCCTCGTCAGAGATGAGGAAGGCAGGTTAGAGCTCCAGGGTCATGCAATAACACTGCTGGCTCTACCTGCTATCTGCGATATCTGCGGCACTACTCTCATGAATGTCGGTCTTTTATTCGTGGTGCCCTCGGTGTATCAAATGACAAGGGGGATGTTGGTGATCTGGGTGGGCATATTTAGCGTTGTCTTCCTGAAAAAACGACTGCATCTCTACCAGTGGTTCGCACTGGTGACGGTTGTGGTCGGAGTGAGTCTTGTTGGGCTTGCTGGGGCGACATACAGTGAAGATGGCCCCAAAGCTGCCTCGGCTTTAGCGGCGGCGAAGAATGCCGCAGCTATCATAGTACGAGCCACAAAATCACCGGACGCGCTGCGTGCCATCGTCGGCGTTCTTCTCATTGCAGGTGCCCAGGTATTCACTGCAACCCAGTTCGTCCTTGAGGAATTCATTCTCGAAAAGTATGCACTCGAGCCATTGAAAGTAGTAGGATGGGAAGGCATCTTTGGCTTTGTCGTTACAATATTGGCTATGATTGTTCTTCACTTGGCCGTAGGTAGGACTGCTGCTGGGCAGTATGGATATTTTGATGCTATTGAAGGATGGAGAGAAATTACAAGCTATAGGAGCATTGGTGTATCAAGCGTGTTGATTATGATCAGCATCGGGTAAGTCTATGAATCTTCCCGTTGCAGGCCCGATATTAACTGTTCCAGCGGCTTCAATTTTTTTGGTCTCTCTGTGACAAGGTCGGTCAGTGCTACTTCGAGATCCACGATTGATACATGTCGAACCTTGTTCATCTGGATCATCTCTCTCGGACTCGGCTGGGAGACTTTCAAGTCGCTCCAGGTCGTTGGTTTTGGTCTGCTAGTCTACGGCACGTTCCTCTTCAATGGAATCGTCCAACCACCGCTGAGACGATGCATGGTTTCTCGTGTGGAAGAGCTTTTACCGGAGGAGCCAATAGAACATATATAAATCGAAGGCTGGCTAGCAGTAGGACTCTGGGACAGTCTCTGATTGTAGGGATGGCGTACCATGCAGTGTACTAGAAGACTGCTTTCATAACCTCTATCTATTCTATTCCATGGTGAAACCGACATGTTGATGGGCGTGGTTCGTGATTGTGACATAATGAATGTGTGCGTGCAATGCTAGTACTGTCCCGGAGAATCAGAATCACAGCTCCTGATCCTCGCCGGTATCCAGGGCTCGTCGACATCTCAGCATATGCCGCTTCGCGGTGAGCTTGGCTTATTATTCACTGGCGGCTCATGACAAGGCAAAGGAAAGGCGTGTCTCGTGGCTATTCTATGCTATATTATGTTTCGGCTCATGGTATGAGGAGGGATGCAATAATATGATTTGTCGTGTGGCGATGTAGAGCCTGTGGAGTATGCTGATGATCCTCGAGATTCTTATAGTCTAACATTTTTATAATAGTCTTCTAACATTCTAACATTCTAACATTCTACCATTTTACCATCAGTACAGTCGTAGAGCCTCAGGGTCTTGTAGTCTTGCAGTCCTACAGTCTCACATTCCTTTTCATTGTTATTTAATGATTAGGGATTCTAATCACCAATCAGTGGGCGGATACGACGGTAGCTGACTCTTCCAGCCGCTACATACTTGTGTATTGTTGACTATGAGGTACCTCAATAGGTATGTATGCAACATAAGCATTTGGAGGGAAACGCGAGACGAGCACTCCTATTCTAGCATGCCATGATGCCATAGATACCGGCCTCTTCATAGAGCACATGTACCTACAGTACCTATGTATTGCGCAAAGATATCTAGCACAGGACACGAACAAACTACCTATCTACACTACACTACACTACACTACACTACACTAAGTGTCACTAACTACACAACTACACAACTACACACTGCACTCTTAGACCTCACAACGAGCCAGCCTCTTGATCCCGTCGACCTCGACCTCGACCTCGACCTCACCCCAAAGCCCAACCTCAGCCTCGAACATCGACCTCGACCCAAACCCAGCGCATCACATCACGCCGACGAAATCGCATTGCATCGCATCACATTGCTTCGTGGATATCGCATCGAATCACACCCACATCCACAGCGCAACTCATCGCGTCGCATCGCACCGCACCGCACCTCAACTCCTCTCATCTATCTTCGCATTTCACCAAAACCCTATTCATCTCTATCATTCACATTTTTCACCCATATCGCCGCCTTCATACCCAATTCTCCCTTGCGTTCTTCGCGCCCACGCGACTGTCATCATCTCACCGACAGATGTCCAGCAGTTGGCCGTGTTGTTGAATACTCATTCGTCGGCTGCATCTCCCCACATATCAAATACGCTGCACAGCGCGACAATAATTGATATAGCGATCCTGATAGTATCTCCTTGGTATAGCACATAGCTGGTGGATCAAAGACGCAGCGACGACAGACAGACAGACCCGCACTTTGCGACGTACAACCCTAGACCCGTCGTTGTTTCCGGGCTTCGATGGCAGACCAATGACTATGACTACCGCTGAGGCGCTCAACGCTCCGAAGAACGACGTCTACGACCCAGACGACGTTGGTCTACGTGACAGTCCGCCCCCGAAAATAATAAGGCCCAAGTTGGAGCCGACACCGAGTCCACCTCCAGAAGGACTCGAGTCCGAATCCGAAGATAGTACCCCGCCTGGCAGTCCCAAGTCTCGGAAACCCCAGAAGAAAACTGATGCAACTCCAGGAGATGCGGCTTTGATCAACGTGCTTGCCAACGGCAAGGCACCGGAAGTTGCTCGTAAGGCTGGCGAAGAATCATTATTTTTTGCGTCAGACGATGAGCAGATGGATTCCACAAATGGTCAGAAGGGGATCCAAATGATATTTGAGACACCAGAGAGACCAGAGCAACCCAGCGATCTTGCCGCTCTGGCAGCTGGGGCGTTGAGAGCCTTTAATGGAGGGGATGTTGCGTTTATGCAGCCAGAACCTGTTCCGGAAGTGGAATCAACGAACGATAGCCTGCGTCATATTTCTCCCAAACGGCAGAGCATCAGCGGGAATCATGAGCTGGCCCCAATCCAAGCTTTGTCGCCCAAAGCCGAGAAGGGGAACGGTTTAACACTACCTTCAATATCTTCTCAACTTGGAGATTTGGGGGATCTCAAGCATCTGGCCGAAGCTGCTACAGCCACTGTTGATAAGGTGGCGAATGGTGTCCATCGACCGTCATTCTCTTCTCAGTCTCCTCCGCAACCACCCCTTTTCCAGGTGCGGGATTCCGTACATCAGCCTGCCGCCCACGGCCATGCCTCCCCCCCTATACGACGTGAAATACCATCTCCTGGGAGAGGGGTGAATCAATACTATTACGCACCACGGCGGCCTTCGCAGGCATCCGAGGGTCCCCCTTACTCAACCCCAGCCGACTATACTAGCAGTGCCACCGAAACACCAAGCACTGATCAATCGACGCCTGGTGGAATCCCTGCCGGAATAGACCGTATGAGTATTGACGGCATCACGAATCCACAGATTGGTGGCTTTCAATGCGCATACCAAGGCTGCACGGCGCAGCCTTTCCAGACACAATATCTACTGAACTCTCATGCAAATGTGCATTCATCAAATAGGCCACATTACTGTCCAGTAAAAGGTTGTCCAAGAAGTGACGGGGGCAAAGGATTTAAACGAAAGAATGAGATGATCAGACACGGCCTAGTGCATGAATCGCCGGGTTATGTCTGCCCGTACTGCGTAGATCGTGAACACAAGTATCCAAGGCCAGATAATCTTCAACGGTTAGCAACCTTTGAATGCGATTATGCCTATCAATGCATCTTACTGATCGCTATCTAGACATGTTCGAGTTCATCATGTCGATAAGGATAAAGACGATCCACAGCTGAGGGAAGTCCTTGCACAACGCCCTGAAGGACCAAGTAGAGGACGAAGACGACGAGGAGGAAACCATTAACGAAGCTCATGTCATTTGATTCATTGTTTACAGCGTTCTCCAGCTTTCGCTTTCAGGAGAGGATCATTGCCGTCAATGGGATTTTGGAGTTGAAGGTGGGATTTATTTTGGCTGCCAGCGATCGGTTTAACCCATCGAGGTCGGTGTTTGATCATGTATTCACTTCATCGCAGCAGGCGGGAGATCCATTATGGGGCTCAACCTCTCTACTTCCATGTCCATATTATGTTTGTGTCGCAGTAACATGCACAGTACATATCTTTTTGGTCATTATCGGAAGAGAATATTCCACATTACTAATCGCAAGAAGATTTGTCGTCTTAACTTTTTTCCACAATCGAATCTGGGTCATGTAGACGCGTAAATTTGGTGGTTAGACAGTGCGGTATAGATAGCCTTGCAGAGCAACAATAGCATTCTGAGACCACCTGGTCAGCCATCTCCAGCTCCCCAAGCGCCTACATTAAGAGGAGCCTCGCTCAAGATCTGCACCCGCACTTCATCAAATGCATTATTACATCCAAAACGATCCACAACAAGCCATAATCCACCAAGACCATGGAATTCTGGGCCCACGTCAATATCTTCGATTCGGACGCCTGCCGGAGCATCGCTAAAATCGCCGCTATTGGACGCAGCAAGCACTTTCTTGTTAGGACCCTGCCCTCTCTCCAGAGATATTCTCAATGATGAACGGGTTCCATTTCGAATTCGAGAGTCACAATGTTGAGCGACTACCCGGAAACGCGTAAACCGCGAGACAACTACCGGGGCCAGCATTCTATCGATCCCTTCTCGGAGAACGAGAATAGGAAGGGGAATGCTGAGTCGCCCAGCATCTTCACTTGGCACGGGCGTCACCTTGCAAGGAATCATCGATTCAACACGCAATGTGAATTTGCCAGTTTGGCCACTTTCGAAGGTGGAGCAAACAATGGTGTAGTCACCGGCTGGCACATTGGGCAGGTTTGCGAGAGCACAGCCACGTCTGTAATCGCCAGATTCCCCTAGAATGCTCTGCGACGTCACTGATGTAACTCGTGCACCACCAGCCCAGACCATCTTCACGTGGACGGCAAGCTCCTGTGGTGTAGCTTCCAGCAGAATGCTTAGATCCGTCATAGAACCAACACTTATTTTGAACTGCGGGTTGGATGGATAGGTGGGTGCGTTAGCATTACCTCCAGAAGTTCTAAGTGTCCATGCTCCGTTGAGGGTTGTATGATGACGATAACGACTCGCGGCTTCATTTATGACAATCGGCTCATTCGAGTATGCCGAAAGTGTAAATGAGTACCTCGACAGAGGCAAATCCTGTTGGGCGACCACAAGTGTATAGCATGATTGTACTGGCATCTCAAGTTTGGCCAATGTTTGCGGCGAGTCGACAAACGGGCCTCTCAATAAAGCACTGTCACTGAGGTGAATGCGTTGTCCTTCGGCGTCGAAGGTATAGAGGCTTATGAAGCCAAGAGGGTTCATTGTAGTCGAGCCGGAGTCTCTTGACTTTGCACTATAGTTGTTGTGCTCTTCTGTACTGAAATGCCGACTTAAAAGTATCCAGACTGTCCCACCACATGTGGACCGCACTGAATATTGCGGATTCTGAGCGAAACAACCAGCGGAGGTCGAGTGTGGAATATTCCAAATAAAATGATGATCCTGCCGATGTCTAAAGAGACCCGGGTTCCAGTTCAGATACAGAGAATTGAAATTTCGTACCACCTCCTGATAACTTATCCAAAAAGTACCAGATGATACTGCCGAGATGCTGGGAATAACATTGTCAACTTCCTCAGTCCCAGTCTTCTCGTGGATACTATGTTTGGTTATGCTTTCATGCGCCATCCCTTTCCAGACCATCCCATCACACCATGGATTTTTAACCAAGAGGAGTTGTCGCTGTCCAACTTCTTTGATGTCCAACACTGCGTAGTCATGTTCCCCTGCGAGACCAAAGGCCTCTTCCTCGTGGGGATTGAGACGTCCAGTGCCCAGCGTAACCATGATATCGCCAAAAGCGAATGATTTTAGGATGCGACGCCAAATGCCATTTTCCTGCAACTCATCACTGATCTTGTCAGCTGACACACTCATTGAAGCAAGAATATATAGCGCACCTTTGCAGGAATATCTGTTCTGGGATCCAACCCGTCAGTACCCCCAGATCCGTGCCTGAATTGCTCCCTGGAAAATCATAGCCCCCTCTCACCTTCAAGTATGCCTTTTCTAGAAGTGCTGGCCATAAAAGTCCAGGATTTTGGCGGTCGAAGACATGTAATGTTCGAGAACCTTTTGAAGCAGGGAGACGATCATCGACCACGACCTTACGAAAACAACCGTTGAAGTGAAGACGGAAGATATATTTGCCGTTTTCAGATATCCGAGGAAGACGGAGCAGTTTATCATAGGGATAGAATATGCTTTCTAGGAGCTTCTTGAATATTAGCATTCGTTTCTACGCCAATTTTCAGTTGTCCTACCCTGCCAAATGTGCCACCTGGTCGAGCAACCATGGCGCAGAGACTGGCTACCACTGAACAATCCGCTGTTACATCTTGTACAAGGTCAATGCCAGCGGAAGCCTGCATCGTCGGTTCACTAATGGCGTGGATGTCCTCTGAATCAGCCGTAAACGTCCCGTTCAGTAGTTCTGTTGGCCTTTTCCAGCCGGCAAAGTCCCAAGTGTGAGCCTGCGAGATGGAGATTTCTGATAGATCCCTAGAAATTTTAGAGGCTAGAAAGAAGCATATACGAGGGGATACATACGTATAAAAATGGCCATCAAAGTCCTTAAACTCATCATCACTGGGCTCTATATTCCACGGAGGGAAGAGAAGGCCATGCAATTTCGAGCCTTCGAGCAATATGACTTCCTCACGTGTAGATAGTCCTCGAGACGAGTATGGTGCCTTTAAGGGCTGCGGCGAAAGTACAGTCAAGTTGGCATTGTCTACAGACAGAGGCCACTGTTTTATCTTTTTTATCTCCTCTGCCCTGGCTAGAGCACTCATGCACCTCTCTTTGAGTCGTCCTCTTTCGGACTGAGTATTTGCCAGCTTAATAGCTTTCATGTAGAATTCTGCCGCTGAGATAGCATTGGCAAGAGCATCATCCTTTGTAGGCGAGGACGAAATGCCTGCTTCGGCCTCCTAGGTAGTCTAGGTTGAGCAAGTGACAACAGCATTGCATCAAATAGAATATAATAGGTTCGACATACCACAGCTCGTGCTTCCATCAATGGGAATAAAGTTAATAAGTAGAGGAAGAGGAGGTGGGAGAAGAAGAAGAAGAGGAGGAAGAGGAAGACAAGAAGAAGCGAAACTCCTGGAAAGGCCCTTTTTCTCGCAGCCACAGTTCAGAGTAGTAACAACAAAAGTTACCTTCAGTGGTTCAGGTGGATTGATGATACTCTGGGTAGATACATGTGTATTCGATGCAGTTGGAGTACAAATAGTGTACAGATACGTGGGAAAGTTGGGTACGGTAGGATGACACATCATGTGACAAGGCTGTCTTTATACCAAGGTAAGGCAGTTTCGTAAGTCCGATAGAGATATTTACCTTATATCTTAGATAGGTGACGTATAGGTAAAATATCATTGTAACTATAATATATAAATTAAGACTTTACTTAAAGGAATTAGGTTATTTACAGCTTAACACATAGCTATAGCCTATAACTAGGCTAGCTAAACTAAACTGTAAGACTGAACTATACTAGACTGGACTAGACTAACCTTTTAGTTTAGATCTTGAAATATCAGACTAGATTAGTCTTTAAATACAGTGTTTCTTATTAGTAGTATTAAGTTTCATTAATATCAATGTAATAATTTAAAACAATGTTTAAAAATGTAAAATTAAACATTTTAATTATTAATCATTTCCATTTCCATCTAATATGTAATATATATTATTTTAAACAGCGTCTAAAGTATTGAGTTAGATAATAAATAGCACTAGCTAATATATTGTATATACATGTACTACTACTACTATTGTGCATACTAGGTTTAGTGTAATAATTATGTACCTTGTGGTTCCTTCCTATCGAACGTGTTGTTGTTCCGAAACCTGGGGCACGGTCGGAACGCACTTCGCACCCATTTGCCGTGGCACCGACTGCGCGCGCCGAGGTCCAAACAAATCCATCCCCAAGTCCGCATGCGATGCCCGTCTGAGATTTATCGGTACGTATATGTAACAGCAGTGCCAGATTCTTTCAAAATGCACATATCTCAAAACTTCTTCAAAGTCCACTTGATCATACAGTTAATTTCGTTGCGTGGGACCTGAATATACTTCTAACATCTCATTCAAAGTGCTCTTGACATTGATTTGATCAACAGCACTATTTTCCACCCTGCCTTACCTCGGCTAGAGACCACAATTGAACTTTCAACCAGCACTCACCCACTATATACGGATACTTGAAGCACCGAAGTTCGCAGACAGAAATACAAGAGCGAGGACTTAGCCATGGCTGGACAATCAAAGGAGGCACCAATCCCTCCATGGGGCCTTGCGATAGCTGGCGCTACAGGTGCTGTTCTGGCCAATGCCTTGGTGTATCCCCTCGACATGTGAGATAAGAATCAATCCTTCTTTCTCTCCGTGTAACTGCGGATGTCTATGTGCGAAGCTAATATGAGCATTCAGTGTCAAGACCCGTCTACAAGTCCAAGTGAAGCCGAAGCCTACAGATCCAGTTTCTACTGGCGTTGACACAACCCACTACAACTCAACATGGGACGCTATAAATAAGATTGTTGCAAACGACGGCGTCCCTGGTTTGTATGCTGGCATCCAGGGCGCATTGATTGGTGTGGCCTCGACAAACTTTGCATACTTCTACTGGTATTCAGTCGTCCGGACGCTGTACGTGTCTTCGCAGACTTTACCGACACCTCCTGGTACTCTGGTGGAGTTGTCATTGGGGGCAGTAGCCGGAGCTATTGCTCAGGTATTTACAATTCCGGTTGCGGTTGTTACCACTCGACAGCAGACTCAAGGAAAAGATGAGCGTAAAGGCATGATCGATACAGGACGTGATGTTATCAACAGCGAAGATGGATGGACTGGACTCTGGCGTGGTCTCAAGGCAAGCTTGGTTTTGGTTGTCAACCCTGCCATTACATATGGGGCGTATCAGCGTCTAAAGGATATCATGTTTCCTGGAAAGACAAGCCTCCGACCTTGGGAAGCTTTTGGTAAGTACGAAAGCTCAAGTGAAATTATCCTACTAATTCAACGTCTAGTCCTGGGCGCCATGTCTAAATCGCTTGCCACCATCGCAACCCAGCCACTTATCGTAGCAAAAGTAGGACTTCAATCCAAGCCTCCACCATCTCGACAGGGTAAGCCTTTCAAGAGCTTCATCGAGGTTATGCAATTCATTGTGCACAACGAGGGTCTGCTGGGATTATTTAAAGGCATAGGCCCTCAGATCACCAAGGGAGTGCTTGTCCAAGGTCTCCTTATGATGACGAAGGAACGGTGAGTTGATCCGTTCTTGGAAAGTTTGAGTGACAACCGGCTGACATGATCAAAAGCATGGAAATTCTTTTCATCGTCCTCTTCCGATATCTTCGCAAAATCAGGAGCGACCGACTCCAAAAGGCAACCGGGCTGGCAGCATCGGCAGCAAAGCAGACATTGCCATTACTTGTGAAATAGATTTACCTATAAATCCTTGTAGATAGAGGTCGGCGTAGTTTGGGTTATGACTGTATGAATCTCTGGAATTCAACCCTGTAGAAGACGTAGACAGCTATATTCATTTCAGTATCTTCGCCAATATATTATTGATTAGCAATATTTCAACTGACTATATCCTCGTGCGTGTCAAATGGAAGAGCTTGCACAGCTATGTTCTTTGCCCTCTGATTTCCCGGATTGGTGCTGAGGACTACAGAAGCACCAGGCAGGTACGTATCTCAGTGACAAATGATGAAGTGTCACGTGATGATAACTTTGTCTTTTCCTAATTGAGCCTAGTCAGGGCTTCACAATCCCACAGTTCCGACAATTTGCTTTCCTAACTGGGGATCTGCGATTGCGACGGACACGACGACACGACGACACTTGCTAAACTTTTCACCTCGACAAGTGATTTGATACATCAGTCGCAATGGCGAGTAAGTATTATTGCACGTTGATGCAGTCCATACATGTACACATAGGGTGTGCTGACAGACTTCTTTAGAATCCAAGAACTCGTCTCAGCACAACCAGTCGAAGAAGGCTCACCGTAACGGGTACGAAATCATCACACTTCCCCACGAGCAAGACCAAGACGGATCGCCTCCTCCTTTAACGTTGAGAGATTTGTTTCCGATTCGACCTTTACTGATATGGGTTCAACATTAGTATCAAGAAGCCAAAGACGTCCAGATATCCATCTCTGAACGGCACCGACCCAAAGTTCAGAAGGAACCACAGACATGCTCTGCACGGAACAATGAAGGCCTTGGTTCGTCCGATCCACCGGGGATCCTTTGTACGAAGACTAATTAGCTTTGCGAACAGAAGGAGTTCAAGGAGGGAAAACGGGAAACAGCATAAAGTTGGCGTGAGCTCTCTCGACCGGCATGATATGGCAGATTTTGACGACGAACCCGTGGGCTAGGGCCAGCTGGTGATAGTCTCACTGCAAGAATGCAAGGATTAGCAGCATAGGTCTCAAAGACAGAATCCATCACGATCCAACTATGAGGCGTCATTGATATTGCATGATATCTCCTTGTTTGACCTCTTCGCCTTATTCTCCGTATAACACAATCGAAAAGGCATTAGTGTTTATAATATTCTTGAGCGCTTCTCCATGCTTCTCTGCTGAAGGATACCTATCTGTCGTGCGAAGATTGAAAACAAGACTTCTCGTTACCAAACACTCTTTCTTACTTGGTCTGTGAGGCAATGGTGAATCATAACGCCATATTATCCATCCCTCTGGTTTCAATTTTAAGTCGCAACACACGATTGTGGCAATGCACGCTTTCGAACATCACAGATATCGCAATAGTGATCGTTTTCCTCAGATGTTAATCTTTGGAAATTAGCCATCTGATCTCATTCCACAGGACACAGCGACTGAACATGGCCTCGATGCTTGAATAGAGACAAATTCACCGATGGATCTGGCCTTTCTTATTTCTTGCTCTTTAGAATCGCAAACACGCTATATTAAATCCTGCCACCTTTTGACATACCTTGCCTTTAAGGCTTGGAATGGTTGAAAAGTACACGTAGTTTTCGAGTTTCTGGCTGACAGTCTTTTATGTCGTAACATGCTTGTGCCTCCCTCCCCCATGAGACCATGAGGGTCTTTCAAGCCAAGACATTAGCAAAATGACAACATTCTGTCGAAGGGTTCGAAGAATACGTATCCCAAGTGATATACCAAAATAGCAATTGTGAAACTCAATAGGAAAAATAACAACCTTGTTAACGATCCTATCATTGTTACGTACCTGGGTACTCCGTGGATTTCTCACGCTATTAATACCAATACCTAATATAATGTAATGTGCTGCTTAGGTAATACGAAGAACCGACACACTCGCTCATGTCTCGAATTGTTGATGCCTTGAGGATTACCACCCCAAGCAAGTGCTCACCTCCCATTCATCGTTCATCGTTGAGCGACATCAGCAGACTTTACCGCAGGGCAGGCTGGAGAATAAGTTTTGTGTGTTTCAGTCTTTAGATTGTAAGTGCAGTATATATGCGTTTCTGAAGTCAAAGTCGATTCTCCAGAACCAAAACAAGTGGTGCATAATTCGCGAGCTCCCAAGCTGACTTCGAAACCATAGTGCGGAATAGTCGACAATAATCTCCTTTGAAGTCAGCAGGTACTGCAGGAGAAATTTTGGTCCCTCTTCGACATTTCAATACCCGCTGCTGCGATAGCTTTGCTCCCTTTGTTGGAAGGAACATCTCATCACGAATCACGAACCACGAACAATTGAGCGCTTGCTTACTACATCTCGACCTGCAATTCCCCATTGCGGCAACGTCTCTCGAAGGATATTGCGCATCTTAAGCAGGAGACAGTCAGCAACAGCTCTGCTCTGATTGACCTTCTTTCCAAAACTTCGGCTCCTTTTGCTGCCTTTATAATATAGAAACGAGTCTCGTCAGGGTCAAAGGGTGCTTGGAGCTTCGAACAACTGGCTAGACTTCGGCAAACTTGGTACTAGAGAAGTGTGATCAAGCCATGATCAACATGTCTGCAAGTCATATAATCGGAAACAGGAACAGCACACCGGAGTCGAACAGTACTTCTTTACGACCTCCATCCTCTCGGGCTATTGGGTCGGGTCATCATCTTCGGGCCTCCGCCGACATGGCTGCATTTTCGACTTCGCCCTTGACGAATCGCATTAGACCATCGTCGGATTTTTACGGCCAAGCACATCAAGGACAGGGACAAGGCAACTCGGAGAGCGATCCTTCCGACAAACTTGCACAGCAATGGATTGCTGATATAGACCAGTACGAGACAACTCTGGAGGAAATGGCGGCCGCAACTCTCGACCAAGACTTCAAGGACGAACTCAGTGCCATTGAGCAGTGGTTCAAGGTATTGAGTGAAGCAGAGCGAACTGCTGCCTTGTATGCCCTTCTTCAGCAGACCACCCAGGTGCAAATACGATTTTTCATCCAGGTCTTACAGCAAATGGGGAAAAGCCACCCCATGTCTGGCGTTCTATCCCCAGCCAACTTCGACAAAGGTAACTCCAATGATTAACTATTTGGAGCTCTTCTAATGACATATTAGATCCAATGTCAAATCGTCTCAGTGATGCTATGAACAAATTAACTGTAGAGGGCTCCCGCAATTCTCTTTCGCGCCTGCCAGCCTCGTCTTCCGCGAAGAGACATTCAGGACTTAATCCCGACAGAATAAACGCCATGTTTCCTGATGCTGTTGCCGCGATTGCTACAGAGAAGGCCAAGTTCACACAGCAGACTGGCAATGCACCGTCCTCCAATAGAAACAGTGCTGCTTATGACGCCCGCGCATTGTTGACAACCCCATCTATATCTACTCCTGCCGGCAATGGAGGCGAGAACAATTCTCAGCCGCCTCCTTCACCATGGGGCTCCCATGGCTCTGATCAGATGGCAAATGCGCGACCAAAGTCTTCATCCGGAGTGCCACCTATGGGCCAATTCATACAACCTCCGCCATCAGCAGGGCTCCGATCTCCACGGAACCCAAGCTCTTCGAATTTGCAAACTTCAACAATTATTGTTCCAGATCACCAAGCGGCGGATCTACCGTTACTCTCGCCATATAATGCTGGAAATGGTAATTGGGCCTCCATGGTGAACACACCTATGGTGTCGTCCTTTAACCAAGCAACTACTGCCACACAAGCCGATATGATCGCCAATGCCACAGCGATGAAACTAGCTGCACTGTCGACAGTTAATAACAGATTTGCTCTCGATGACGTTCGTAAGTATCGACGAGCCAGGTCCAACGATGGCCACGGAAATAGTAATCAGGGTCCTTTGTCTCCGGGTCTACCAGGTGTTGCCAATGCCAATGTGGTCATGATTAATGAACATGGACAAATATTGAATAGGGAACAAATTCTTGCCCTTCAAGCTCAGCAAAGTCCCGCTTTTGGTGGATCACGGTCGCGACCGAGTTCTCCTGGCCTTGCCATGCATGGTAGTGTATTTGGGCATTTGGGATTTGCATCTCCGCAAAACAACGGCTTTCTAGCAGCTTACGACGGACCATCACCTCTTCTGAACAATGGAATGGGTGGTCTAAACCTTGGTCAATTTAATATGGGTGGACACGAAGGCTATCTTTCCGATCATTCGGATATGGTCAGAGGCAGATCGCCCCGAGGAAGGCGCGGCAGCTCCAAGCCTCCGGAAGACCCTACCGATCCAAGTCTGCTACAGGACATTCCGAGCTGGCTGAGAAGCTTGCGGTTACATAAATATACCGACAACCTGAAGGACATGAACTGGACGGAGCTTGTAGAGCTTGATGACAAGGCTCTTGAAGATAGGGGTGTTAATGCTCTTGGTGCCAGAAGGAAGATGCTGAAGGTTTTTGAGCAGGTGAAAGGTTTGCACCCGTCTTGTTTTCCTAACCCTATGATTTTGGACTAATCGTCCAATAGAAGCAAAAGCGGAAGGCAAACTTGCATGAATACTGCGGCATTGTTTTATACGACATTGCCGCTGCTAGGATATTCACTCAGAGCGCGACATGAGAGATTTCTGGTTTATCTGAGATGCAGAATTTGGTGACGACGAAATATGGCGTGCAGAGTTGGACTATCCAGACACATCAATGCTTTGGTTTTCAGCGAGCTGGATGGCATAAATGGTCGCATTTTCTTGTATTTTCGCATGAGGGAGGGAACATCGTAGCTAATCTTGATTTCTTTGTTTACTCTTAAACATCAAGCGATAAGTGCTTGACACGTTCGCATGTCTGAATAACCCTTTAACCAATTTTGAGATACTTGGTGGGTTAATATAGCAACGAAATGACGCGGTGGCCAATAATAGCCTCTGAAAGCAGCCAAAAATTCATAAATTACCTATTCTGATCCCCTGCGGCGCTAGTCATCGTCTCAAAATTCTGGTGAAAGAGTGTACATTATATCCGTTCTTGTGCTTGCGAACTGCCTTCAATGTTAATGGTAAATAAGTGTTAGTGGTAGAGGGTATCTTTTTACTTAACCGCATAAGATCGGGAGGAGAGGTTGCTGGAAATAATCTCTGAGGTATGATAACCCATAAAAATGCTATCATACCTATTCTCAAGATTTCACCTCACTACTGGTACTGCTACTCGGATGCTGGTACTCTAGTTGTTGGCGAGTCAGATCGAGGTAGTCCCGGTGTAGATTGCACATAAAGTAAGTACCTATGTATATTCGGTACTACATAAATAATGCCCGATAAGCTTTTCTCGACGTCTTGTTCACTTATCTTGCCAAAATAGGATATAGGATATTGCACCAAAGCAACCACGATAAGTATTAATCGAAGGAATATAACCTGAATTGAGGCTATTTGCGACGAGTATGGAGTCTCGAAGCGATGGATGACATCGAATTCCAATCTATAGACCAGCACACGGGGAGCGGATCTCGCTCTCAATATCCCGAGCTCTATCAGACACCAAGCTTTGCATGGTCTGGACAAATAGACGATGTAAACCAGGCTTCCTCTTCGTCGTCTTCTGCTCCTGGCCTACAACACTCTGTTGATCCTGCCGCTCAAGTCCATTATTTCCATCAGCATGGCCCAACAGATGAAGGTCCTCTGCATTCGCCACAGCATTTCAGTCGTCACAATGCGTGGCAATCGGCAGGCGAAGTTTCAAACCATCTCGTCGACACTCATCCGGTGCAAGATTCTGTGGCGGATGACCGTTATGCTGATGAATCCATGGAGTAAGCATAATCAAGTTCCATTGCATTCGAATCTTTACTGATAAACTTTAGGGAAGATGAGCCATTTTCGGATGCCGATTCCGACTACTTAGACCTTCAGACAAACATCGCCAAATTCAAGGATACTGTGCGCAAATTTAGACAGGAGCAAAAAGATGAAATTAGTGATGATGATGAAAGTCAAAGTCAATCTCGTCCTCGAGGGCGAGGGCGTGGCAATAAAGGACGCAGTGTTTTCAGGGGACCACGGAAAGCAGCCGAACCTACTGGAGATATTCGTGCCCGTATGGGAAAAGCGTCGCAAGCGTTTATTGAAGAAAACTACGAAGAAGCGAAAGCCCTTGTGGAGGAAGTCATCCGAATTAATGCTGAGACGCATGAGGCGTGGACGCTATTGGCATCAATATTCAGGGAACTCGGCGATAGAGATAAAACGTTATTGGTTCTTATATGCGCAGCTCATCTTCGACCTAGAGATGCTTCGCAATGGCTCAGTGTGGCCAGATTTGCCCTGGAAGAGACTGGAGAACAGAGGTCGAAAAATCTTCCCTCTGCCAAGTTTTGCTTCTCTTCAGCTATTCGTGCAAATCCGAAGGATGATTTCGAAGCGCGGTGCGGCAAAGCAGCCGTTTTGCGAGAAATGGGAAGTACAAATGCTGCCATCGCCGAATATAAGCAGATCCTGAAGCAACGGCCGCATGACACTGGTATTTTGCGACTCATAGCAGAAGCCTACATTGACAGAGACAATGTCAAATCAGCCCAAGAACTTTATCAAGAAAGCATTGCATTCTACAAAATTTCCGGCGGAGAGCCGGGTGAGAAATTTACTTGGTCAGATGCAAATATATATGTTGAGCTGTATGCATATGTTGGTCAATACGCAGATGCGATCAAAGAGCTAAGATCGTTATCGCGATGGCTATTGGGTCGCGAATCAGAGTCATATTGGGACGAAGTTTTCGACGACGATCGGGAATGGGATCCAACGGATGAGCGAAGACTCCTGCATCCAAGTTTCATCGAGCATAGATATAGCCCTGTACAGTATGGTGACGGCCTTCCTTTGGAGCTCCGTGTGAAACTGGGCCTATACCGTTTAAAATTGGGCTTCGAGAATGAGGCACTGGTAGGTTATGAATAGCACAGGCTGAAGATTTGCAGCTAACTGTTATAGATACATTTTCAGTGGCTCGATCCGGAGAATAAGACGCTGGAAGACCGAGTCCTCGACTATCCAGATCTGTATCGTGATACAGCAGACAGTCTGCAACAAGCTGGCCTTCATAAAGAAGCTCTTGTTTTCTATCGAGCATTGAAGGATGTTTCGAATCAAGAAGACGCAACCTTACATTTACAGATGGGGAAGTGCTACCTGAAAGGAAAACACAACAGAGAGGCGGAGGAAAGCTTTCAGATGGCCATTACCATAGATCAAGACAACATCGACGCGCGCGTGCAGCTTGCCAAAATGTATGAAGACCTCGATGAGCAAGAACAAGCATTTATATACGTCAATGAAATTATGAATTTGAGAAGGGCACAAAGCTCAAAAAAGAGACAACATCAACCATCAGATGGCATGCCAGTCATCAACAACACGTTGATGCCGCATACAGCGCGTTCTAAATCATATTACAAACCAAAACGGTTAATCAATGCAGAAGAACGTCAAAGACAGGAGACTGCTACCGCTGAGAGACTGCAGGAGCAGTTTTCCATCATGCGATTGGAACGCAACGGTATGCGCGTTGGAGAAACGGGACCCACAATGGCATGGATGGAAGCCGCTGCCGACCTTATTGAAGACTTTAGAGGGTTTAAAACATTTTATCCATGGGACAAATATGCTCGATTTTTGGGCTACACAGCTGGTGCGGCCCGCGATCAGCCACAGACTGGAGCTACTCCTCTGGATGCAGACCTAGCCGAGATGGCTAATCGTATCTCTTCAAGTATGTAAAATATCCCCAAAACTAATGGCTTGTTCTGACATTCTCTAGGGCTTGGAGCGGAGATCGATAGTAGGAATAATATGGCAGTTGAGATACCCGAGAACTATAGAGGTATATCATTCTCGGCGTGGCTTGATATATTTCTCGAGTATGCACTCTGTCTCGTGCGATATGATAGGCATCAAGAGGCATATGAGATTTGCGAGGCAGCAAAAGATGCAATCGTATTCTACCATTCAAGAGAAGATATGTTTCTAATCCATGTTTGTTGGTGTGGTATGTCGTTGTCTTTGTCCCTAGATCCACGTTATGATGCTAACGATAGAAGCCTGCGCAGTCTTGGCGAATGACGAGGAGACCTGTGTATCAGCATGCAGGTACTTTATGAAAGATTATCAGTTCACCACCGATACTTACAGAATGTTCGCCGCATTGACCAGGCTATGCCAGTCGCCTATATCCTGGTATAGCTCTGGGCCAACGCAGAAGTACATTCTCAGGCAAATCAAAGCAATGGATTTTGCATTAGTCAATGATGATGCTAGACGCAAATATTTCTCCGAAAAGGGCTCTTATTCGGCTCAAGATGAATCCGGCCGTTTGATAGTCAACAAGGATATGGATGTGGCTTTACTGATGGTGTATGGCCATATTCTATATACCGGTACGAGCTATGCGTACGCCCTGAGTAAGTTCACGGTCGTTTCCGAACGGTAACATTGACACTGATTGACGCCAGATTATTTCTTCCGAGCATATGCCTTGGATCCCGAAAATCCCATGATAAAGTTGAGCATCGGCCTTGGCTATGTCCATTATGGTTTGAAACGGCAGGCAGAGAATCGCCAATTCCATATCATGCAGGGATTGACCTTTCTTCTTGACTATTACAGATCCCGAAGGGCATCAAAGCATGGCGAGGAGCGTCAAGAAGCCAGCTACAATATAGCAAGGACGTATCATATGCTAGGTCTCGCCCATCTTGCTCTGCCATACTACCTAGAGGTCCTTGATGATGCTCGATGCACATCAAACCAGGAAGATCTTGTTCTTGACGCAGCATTCAACTTGCAGACCATCTATTCCATGGGAGGAAACCTGAAAATGGCGCAGTACATAACCGAGGCTTGGTTAACATTATAGCTCTCCAGCCAATTTAAAAAAGATCTGTGGGAATGGTTGGGAGGGCATTGACATGGGAGGATGGCCACCAGTGGTTCCAAGGAGTAAAGCTACAGAAATGCGGCATGGGGAAGTCGGCGAGGTTAATGATCATTGTTCTATTTACCTACAGCACAGGCACTACTCTAGGCACTGATGGGCTGTGTATGACCTTCACAAGAAAAATGAGAAATCCAGATCTGACGGGAAACCGTACACAATAGTCACCTCCCATTCAGTGCGTAGTACTGAATACGAATATTAAAAAATCTAACCACATGGAGCACACATGTTACATTTCACGTGGCTCACCCTATTCTCTCCTCTAATAAAATGCAATAAAGCACCGAGGAACTACATAGATAGATGCTCATTTCCACTTGTTCCTTAAGGTAGAGAGAGAGGTCACGTGGCTCGTATCAGGAAACAATCATTTTGCTAGCACAGACTCTTGGAATTCATTCACTGTCTGACTGATAAAAATAAAAAATAATAGCGGATGAGTAATGATAATTTTTTGAAACAATCTAATGAGTATATGCCAACAATTTAGTTTGTAACCTCAGCTGATTCCCATATTTTCAAGGAAGTCGGAACGACTTCTCAAAGCTAGGCGCCCAGCAACGGGTAGAAAGATATTCTCCGCTCAGCGCGAAAACAAGCCTTGCTGACTGTGAGAACAAGGCTGCCGTTAAGTAATGTTTTTGTAGCTGGCGTGGTATGAAGAAGAAGAAGAAGGAAAGGAAGGAAATTGGCAAGAAAACGGCAAATAAGTACTCACTGAGGAGTTGATAGCCGAGAAATGGATGGCTCCGGAACTAGTCCGCTCCAGGCATAGCACCAAATATACCAAGTTAGGCCAGAACCAAAGTAGACCCATGGTACTCTTTGTGGGCAAGCTGTCATCCTGGGTGAACTTGCTCGTGTACAGCAATAGGCATCTAGATATCTATCCAACCATCCAAGCCCATCCTCACACACATACGCACACACACACACACGCGCGGGCGAGAATAACACGGTGCGCTACTGGTTGTCGGATTCATGCCAGGAAGATCCTGACTTACCTGCTACAGCTCGTACTCTATACTCCTCCTCTTCACACTCACTTGAGGCACATACTTCCATTTGGACACCTTTTCAATAGCGCCGCCATCTTCTGTCTCTCAAGACCGGAGAGCTGCTGAAAGACGCAGGAATGGACCACGAGGCATTGAAAGAGCAGTGGGGAGAAGCGGAGGATCGCGATGGCATTCGTCTCAGTTGGAACGTCTTCCCCAGTTCGCGCATGGTAGAATCAACCCGCAGACGGCTGAAAAATGAAGTGAAGACTGATTGAGGAATAGGAAGCTTCAAGACTTGTTGTCCCCATTGGTGCATTGTATACGCCCTTGAAGGAGAAGCCAGATACTCCGCTTCTTCAGTTTGAACCAGTCATTTGCAAGCCTCCTTGCAGAGCCGTCCTCAACCCTTTCTGGTGAGCTATCTCTCCCGAACCATCCTCGAATGGAACTGACTGTCAATAGCCAAGTCGACGTTCGAGCACGTCTTTGGATTTGCCCATTCTGCCTTTCACGCAATGCTCTCCCACCACACTACAAAGACATCACCCAGAATGCTATTCCGCCTGAGCTTCATCGTACAAATACCACCATCGAATATCGCCTCTCCCGCCCTGCTCCAAGCCCACCGATTTTCCTCTATGTCGTGGACACTTGCCAAGAGGAGGACAGCCTTTCAGCCCTAAAGGATTCTCTTATCATGAGTCTTAGTCTTCTGCCAGAAAATGCTCTTGTTGGGTTGATCACATATGGAACCATGGTATGTGCCCAGGATTTCTTTCTGTCAGCTATCTAATAATTGCCAGGCACAAGTGCATGAGATTGGATACACCGAATGTGCAAAGTCGTATGTTTTTAGAGGAAGCAAAGATTATTCAGCAAAGCAGGTTCAAGAAATGTTGGGATTGCTCTCTCCTGGTCTCCGGCCTGCAATGCAACAGCAACAGCCAGGCAGACCCGTGCCACCAATGGGACCAGCGGCAAGATTTCTGTTGCCTGTCCAACAGTGCGAGTTTCAACTCGTCAAAGCCCTGGAGCAACTGCAGAAGGATCCCTGGCCCGTATCGAGCGACCGCAGAAATTTGCGATGTACAGGAGTGGCTCTGAGTGTTGCTGTGGGTCTTATGGAATCGTCATTCCAGAATGCAGGCGGACGTATTATGCTTTTTGCGGGTGGTCCTGCAACTGAAGGTCCTGGAATGGTGGTTGGCCCTGAACTCAGAGAACCAATCCGTTCTCACCACGACATTGACAGGGACAATATCAAATACTATAAAAAAGCGACGAAGGTAAATAACTTGAACTTCTTTGCAGAGGACATCTGCTGATGACTTTATAGTTTTATGATAATTTGGCCAAACGTACTGCTCATAATGGCCATGTAATCGACATCTTTGCTGGCTGCTTGGATCAAGTTGGTTTGCTGGAGATGAAAGGGCTGGCTAACTCTACGGGTGGATACATGATTTTGACTGATAGTTTCACGTCGTCGATGTTCAGGCAGTCTTTTGTGAGAGTGTTCGAAAAGGATGCAAACGACAATCTCCTGATGGGCTTCAATGCCTCTCTCGAAGTTTTGACCACGAAGGAACTGAAAGTTACTGGCCTGATAGGCCACGCAGTCTCCATGAACAAAAAATCGACATCTGTGGGCGAAACAGAATGTGGTATTGGCAATACTTGCTCTTGGAAGATGTGCAGTATTGATCCAAGTGCCAGTTATGGCATCTACTTCGAGATTGCCAGCCAGGGAGGTCCAACGCAACATCAGCAGACACCACAAAAAGGAATGCTACAGTTTTTGACATATTATCAGCACTCATCAGGACAATTCCATCTGAGGGTGACGACTGTGGAAAGAAATTTGAGTGGTCCTGCTGGCGACCCAGCCATTGCGCAATCCTTCGACCAGGAGGCTGCTGCCGTGCTTATGTCGCGAATTGCAGTGTTCAAAGCAGAAGTCGACGATGGTCCCGATGTTCTCAGATGGGTAGACAGGATGCTCATTCGTTTATGCTCGAGATTCGCGGATTATCGAAAGGACGATCCGTCGTCTTTCCGTCTAGAAAAGAACTTTACACTTTATCCGCAATTCATGTTCCATCTGCGCAGGAGTCAGTTTCTCCAAGTATTCAACAACTCTCCGGATGAGACTGCCTTTTACAGGCACGTACTGAACCACGAAGACGTCAGCAATTCTCTAATCATGATTCAACCGACTCTCGACTCATACACATTTGACCAGGATGGCAGTCAACCCGTTTTGCTTGATTCCACCTCAATCCAGCCGAGACACATCCTTCTGCTGGATACGTTCTTTCATATTCTCATCTTTCACGGAGAGACCATCGCCGAGTGGAGAAAGGCTGGCTTTCAGGACCAGGAGGGCTATGAGAATTTCGCAACCCTCCTTGAGCAGCCAAAGGAAGATGCAAGGGTACGTAAACATCTCCGAACATTCTAGACATGGATTCTAACTCAGTATAGGAGCTCATAACCGATCGTTTTCCTCTCCCTCGTTTCATCGTATGTGACGCAGGAGGATCCCAAGCGAGATTCCTCCTTTCTAAGCTCAACCCTTCAACGACACACACCACCGGAGCCTACGGTGGCATTGGCGCAACCAATGCGCAGACCATTTTCACAGACGATGTATCATTACAGACATTCATGGATCATTTGATGAAGTAAGCAGATCAATCCTCCATTACGAGATTTTGCTAACAAGGAAACTCGCAGACTCGCAGTCAGTGGTACGAATTGAAAGAGCCGAAAGATGGCAGGGGGTAAGCGCCTTCTGAGAACATGGCGCGGCGCCACACGGGGAAGCCAGCCAGTATGTGCCAACATACGTGTGTACCGTAGATTGCGGGCAGAAATCGATGCCAATCTTGAAAACCTCATTCAATTGTAGAAAATAATAGTGACCAATCGACTTGATAATGTGACGAGCGTCTAGCCGCATTGACGGGATATCTGCTTTGCTATTTGTCCAACACACCTGTGGCAGAGTGGTCTCTCTCTGTTCGGTGGTGCAGAGTTGGTGATATTCTTGTTAACTCGTCATGGATAGCAGTATATGGATATTTTTGTATACAGAACTGATGAATTTCTTCATTCCTTATTGCGAATGGACAGGGCAATACCTAGAGTATCTACCTACTTTGTACTCGTGAGTCTGTAGAGCGGCTAGATTTGGTAATGTGCCCCCCCCCGCCCCCGCCCAAAAAAAAAGAGAGTGGGAAGGCTGCGTTGCGAGCACTAAGGCCTCAGGCAACAATCGCTTACCTTAGCGCTTCGCACAAATTCAAGAACTCCAAAACACTTTTTCGGATTGAGACGACGACCATCAAGAAATCACCAGTAACGACCCATCGCCAAACGACGACACGATGGTAAGCACATTCCATTTTTAACCAGACTGCGATACTCAGAACTCCTATACCTCGCATCGGTTTCCATCTTGAACAGTCGATCCGCGACTCGAATAAACGTTACGGAGTCTGGACGGCTAGATGGATGGCTAGATGGATGGGTGGAATGGGAATGAGATCTAGGGCCACGCTGACATTTTTTGCCATATAGGTTCGATACGCTGCCACCGAAATCCACCCGGCGAAGTCGGCTCGCGCCCGTGGTGCCTATCTCCGTGTGTCTTTCAAGAACACTCGTGAGACCGCACAAGCCATCAATGGCTGGAAGCTCGAGCGTGCCGTTAAGTTCCTCGAAAACGTCCAGGAGCACAAGGAGGCTGTTGCCATGAGAAGATACGCCGGTGGAACTGGTCGCGCTGCTCAGGGTATGTTGCATTTTTCTTGGACATTGCCATTTTGAGTGCGATTTTCGAGGTTCATCAATTGATGTCGCAACGATGTCTAGGCAAGCAATTCGGTGTCACTCGTGCCCGCTGGCCCGTCAAGTCCGCAGAGTTCCTCCTCGGTCTCCTCAAGAACGCCGAGGCAAACGCAGATACCAAGGGCCTCGATACCGGCAATCTTGTCGTAAAGCACATTCAAGTCAACCAAGCACCAAAGCAGCGTAGACGCACATACCGTGCACACGGTCGCGTAAGTACTATACTGTTGAGTACGAGCCGAGTATTAGCCCTGACAGATCTAGATCAACCCATACATGTCGAACCCGTGCCACATCGAGTTGATCCTGACTGAGGGTGAGGAGGCAGTACAGAAGTCGGAGGCTGTTGAGGGACGTGAGGTGTTGCACTTGAGCTCGAGACAGCGTGGTGCTCGTCAACGTCGTGCTATCACTTCTGCTTAAGTCAAGTTGGTAGCTGGATACGGTCTGGGTTGTGAATGAGGCGCAATGACTTCTCCGGACGCCTCCAAATGAGCGGTCTGTACTTCAGTAGCATATGGCAGGTTATTCGGTCACGCATGGCTCGTTCTTCTCTCTTCCTCTGCTCTCGACTTCACGTGGGACCATTGTAATGGCAATGGCTGAGAGATATGTTACGTGAATAGTTGTTGTGTTGGTCCATTTAAATCTTCTTGACTGGCGTTCCTTGCCCAACCTCCGAAAGTCCATAAACACATACTGCATATGTAATAAGTAATATCATTTTATTCTCATTGGAAGTGGGCTGGAAATTGGAGTACCGCTGTATATACGCATCTACCTACAGAGCACGCAGTATGTACATACGTACATATGTATGTTGCGTTCTTGGATCGCATTTTTGAAGTGGCTGACGTAAGCCGCCCACACAAGGCTGACGATTAACTCCAGATTCTATACAAGGTACTCCATTATTATTCACCTAGCCCGTGGTCCGTGTCATCTCGTCCGTGTGGTTGTTCACTTGTTCACCTGTTCACCTGTTCCACGAGGCTACGACCACCGACCAGCGACCGAACACTCCGCAATCCACAGACCGCAGCACCGCAGAATATCCATCCTTTGCTTGGATTTTGGATGGGATAAATAATGCAACTGCAATTGCCATACAAGGGCACACTGGATTTTGGCAATTAAGGTCGATATATCATGGACAGCTCTTGCAATGTCTGAATCTCGAACGAAGCGACGAAAGTCGACTTGTGCCAAAACATCTCCCACGGCAGTAGCAACAAAATCGACGAACAAATGTGACTGGGCCCGCGAAATGACAGGTATTTCAGATCTATCCGTACTCTAGTATATGTATCTGGAGTAAAAGGCTAACTTCGACGTATAGCGTCCTGGCCACCGGACCAGATCCCTGCTGAGATATTTGCCATGGTTGTTGCCTACCTCCCTCGATCTTCGGTGCAAAGTTTACGTCTGGTCAATCGCGAATCTGAACGAAAGGTCTCAGCGGAGTTGTTCAAGACGGTTGTTGTGCCATTCAAGCCCGAAATATATGGCATTTCAGATGATCTATCTGGAGAAACATGGCCGTTCGGCTATCATAGTGGTCAGCATGATAGTCCACAAGATAGTTCGGCTATCATGCTACAAGACAAAGGCATGAGGGTTTTCCAAGGCTTCGGGAGATATATTGACAGATTCGCCATGAGCTTTGAGTTGGATTACAATATTCTGGCTGAACCTCCAGTAAAGTGCGACCAAGAAGCCGTCACCACGTTCTGGGGTACCTACCGTTGGCCTTTCAATAATTACAGTCGTTATATGCAATTAGAGGGTCTCGAACAAGTTGCAGACCAAACACGGACTATGACCAAGGCTCTTGAATACATTAATAATGCCAAAGAACTTGGACTATCAATTGATGGTGGACTAGGTTGGCTAGATGGGCCTGATATCAACCAGAGGGTTGTGCTTGAGCATCGAAAACTTAAGGTTTTTGGAAAGTCGAGATTTGTTGTAGATAAGAGAAGGAATGCTTTTAAATCGAAGCAATCCAATGTCTCGATCTCGATTCCGACTAGAAACTTGCGCTCACTGGATCGCATGAACGGGCGTGAACTGGAAAACGAAATTGGAAACCGAACTATGGCTGAGCAGATGGTCCCAGAGGCTGACTACAATGCAGATCTATCGCGGTCTGTAAGGATATGGAGAGATTCGGAAGGACAGGGTGTAGCTCTAGATTCGGACAGCGTTGCCAGCTCCTCTTCGCCCGATACCGCTTCTACCTCGCAGGATTTCGATGATGTTCTCCAGGACGATGTGGAAACATGGCCTGGTTCAACCATCAACCAAGCTACAGTATCAAGAGATGACGTCAAGAGTCTTCCTCTAAGACCTAATGAGCTCTCCAATGCTCAGAGAGAGGTGCTCCTTGAAACAGAATGGGCTCAGCGCGCGTTTATGCAGTCATACTGCATCGCCATCATAGATAATCCGAGTACCTTTCGAACCATCACAAAGCTCACCCTTGCACGATTACCTAGCCGTCATCTCAGTATTCTGAATCGAGCAGATTTCTGGGCGAGCCTTATGCAGCTGAGTAACGTCTCGCTGGCAATAATCCCCGAATGGCGAGATATCACGAAAAGCTCGAGCGGACTAGTAGAAGATGCCCAAGTGCCACCTTCACAATCTATTCTAGCTGTTTATGAGATTCTAAATGATCAAATTGGTCCAAGGGAATCCATCAAGACTCTCCATTTCGAATGGATCTGTGGCGGCGAGTATGCAAATGGTATGTTTGCAAGAAATCGAAACATCTTGGCCGCACCATTTGTATCCGACGCGATGGATATGGTTTCTAGAGTTCATCATGCCATAGACATCCTAAGTTTACCGCATATCGAGAAACTATCCTTGAAGAACTGCTGGGTCAGTCCCCATATTCTGTTGCATATGACAAAACTGTTACGATCTCAGGCGCTTCAGTCGCTGGTTTTGCATTCGGTGTCATTAAGTGCTCCGGGCTCCAGAGACGTACCTGGGCCAGCAAATCCGCGTGCTCAGAATGCGGCACAGCATGCTTTTTTGCTTAATGGTCATGTTGGCGGGGTATTTCCTGGGCTTTTGAACGGCCAGCATGCACCAGTTCTCCAGGCTGAATTTCAACCCCAAGCTCTTCAGGGTGCTGCTGTACCCACAGCTATTCAAGCTGCACTTCTGAACCTGCAACAGCTCGCTACTCAACCTGTGGAATGGAATCACCCAGCCATTATCCAACCTTTCTGGCAGCCACACCATAGTTCTTGGGCATACTTCATTGATCGCATTACTCCAAGTAGAACTCTTGGAGATATGCGTCGAGCTTCTGATTCTCGACAACAGCTGTCCTCTACAATGCCTACGAGACTCAAGAGTATTGTTTTCGAATCATGTGGGTACATCCGATTGCCTCTCGATCTGGATCACAGCTTTATCGATCCCGACCATCCTATCCATTACGAGAACCAATCGAACTCTACTCGTCGGAATCTGCTTGAAGCGGTCATGATGAAGTCACGAGATCATACACTTGGTACAATTGTGAACCATATGAACGAACGGGAATCGGAGACTCTCCAGAGTGTTTGGGGTCTGCAGCTCGGTTGGGGCAAAGCTGGAAAGAAGATGGCTGCGAGAGCAGCGGCGGATGGCATAAGAGCACCTGGTCAAGGACGGTTTCGAGGTGTTGTTGTGCAGTAGTATGCTTGATAGATGTCTGTAAATTATGTGTGTATAGTAGTGATTCAGACGGCCGATCGGAGCCACAGGATAGCGAGCGGCAGGGCGTTACGAGTTATAGATATCCTCTTGAAGTACGGCAATTAATTTGTTATTGGATTTTTTGCATTGTTAAGAGAAATGTTGTAATGACCTAGGTTCCACGAACTTCACTTCTAACTAGCGTACGTGGACAGCTCTATATTATAAGAGACTTTCAGATCCAATCACACTGATTCCTCCCAATCTAAACAGCCATCATGATCCCGAAAGCAACTCCTTGATGAATCTGTCTCATCGTAACGCCATCTTCCAACTCCATATTCTAATATCCATCATAATATCTAATGAAGTTCATTTACGTCTGTACTCAGACAGCCTCTGCTCTTCGATCTATTCTCTCAACTGGCGGTCCGACGCACTGGTGCTGGATCTTGCTCCTCTTGCTCTCTCCATCAGCCGAGCCAAAACTCGACGTCCTCGACGCTCCTGGCGCCGTGCGTTTTAACCTTGTGGTTGGCGGGGACCATGCTCGCAGTAGATCACCGGCCGATTGCTTGTCGTCTGGCTTCATATCGTCAAACTCTCGACCGCTTGCACTATCCTCGTCGAGCCGAGGACCATCGAGGAAAGGGTCGAAGTCCCAACATGCCTCTAATCCGCCTAGAAACACGGGTGATGCTCGGAGTTCTGACCATGCGAACGTATCGTCACACATTGCAATATAGAGATCGAGGATATTGCCATTGAGGTCTAACGTCGCGCAATGCTTTCTTAGAAACTCAAAGTCGTACAGCTGACTGTCGATGAGAGAAGATGGCAGTTGCCGAAGCATGGGTAGTCCTGTCAAGTGCTTCGCATCGCATATTTTTGCAACGAGGGGCATCCAAGGCCGACCCTTGAGCAGACCTAGAAACTCCCTCGAGGTTGCCTGTACGAATGAATGACTGTCCGAGCCGGGAACAGCAACGATGCGGTGAAGGCCACGTGACAATACACGTTTATACGCCATGGTGTCCTTCTCGAAGGGAAATGGCTGAGAGGCGGTCGGCATCAAGGAAATATGGACGGTCCATCCCTTCGGGGTATTTGAGCGTTGGGAAGAGCGTGGTCGTCTGGAACGACGCTGGCTATAGATCTCGTCACTAATCCCTGGCGATGCGGGGATCCCGTCATATTTCGTCATAGAGGTGATGCCATCCAGCCGATCCTCGAGCAACATCGATGCATCATCAACCTCGATCAATCTGGTCTGGAGATTGCGGACATCCTCCTGAGTTGCATGGCTAGCGTCCATCAGAGCATCAATACGGTCATCATGGGATCTTGTGCGTCTATCCAGCATTCCGAAGTGGCGCCAGAGGCCTTCGATTCCGCGATACGCGTTCTTAATCTCGGAATCAATATCGGCCTTGCCTTTGTCGTTGCACTCCTCCAAGGCGCTAACCCGGACGGCCAACGTGTTCTTTGCCTCGATCTCCCTCTCCAATAATCCTTCCAGTTGGTTTATTCTCGTCCTCAGCGCCTCAATCTCTTCCTTGTCGGCTAGAGATTCTTCTGTAGGAGCGGCCAGGTGGTAGACTGCTTGATGGCCACAATTGCATGAACTCCCCGGCGTCGATCTATGCAGAGAGAAGCCGACACATGCACAGCGCTGGCCCCTCACCTCCGGATGTAGAAGAAGATAGCGGCACTGGCCTTTCGGAAGCAGTGCTTCATCTCTGGTGAGAGACTGTGGCCGACTCTGGGGACTGGGTGTTTGTGACATTGTAATTAGTGGTGATAGAGTAGAAGTGATGATAACCGATTCTTTGGCTCCCTGACCGAAGTGGGTTGTCCATATGGAAGTATGACGGCTCAGGGTCGAGAAATCGTGCCGGCTTTGGGTAGCATGGGCGACGTATGTAGGTATGTGTGTGTGTGTGTGTATATGCTCTCCGCGAAGGGGGTTGCGGTCGGTGCAGCGGTAGAGCGAGAGGTATGGGACGGAAGAAGCTGAGGACAAAGATATCCACCGCAACGCAACGCAACGAAACACAGGACGCGCGACAACGAGAGGAACACTGGGCGAGAGGGAAATATTCGCGCGAGTCTCCGATCAAACACAGTTTGTATATTAAGATGTGTGTAGTCAACGAGGCGACGACGCGAGAGTTGGGAGAAATGCAGTGGTCGCAGTGGCAGTATCAAATCAATATGTATCAGTCTCGGTGGTGGTGACGGAATTAAGCTGTAGTATGGCGAATCATCAAGATGGCGACGGCGACGGCGATGGCGACAGATGGAGATGGACGATGGGGAACGCTGGGAGGAATAGTTAGAGGCAACAAGAATAAGTGTGTGTAAATGAGGAATGATGATCAGGAAGAATTTGAGCAGCGGAGGAGGAGGAGGAGGAGGAGGAGGAGGAGTGGCAGAGAGAGAGAGACAGAGAGAGAGAGAGAGAGAAGGGAGTGAGGGAGGGAGGGAGGGAGGGAGACGGGAGGGAGAGGACAGGGAGGAAAGAGACGACGAGGGAATGAGCATGAGCAGGTTAGTAGATGTACAGACAGTATGTATGTCAGTATGTTCTTTCATAGTGAGGAGTGGGAGAGTGGGAGAGTGGGAGAGTGGGAGAGGCAGAGGGAGTGGGAGAGGGAGTGGGAGAGGGAGAGGGAATGTCAATGTCAATGTCGAGATAGCCGGGGTATGTCGGGCAATATTCCTCCCTACAGACATACTTCGTAGTATGTACATATGTAACTGGGCACATAATAGGTACCTAGGTACTGTATCCAAGGATGAGATGCAGAGATTTTGGGGGCGCGGGAGGGGTTATCAGGTTTATACATAATATGCATATGTAGACAGACATATACGTATATACTTAGCGGTACATACATACATACATAGAGGGTATATAGTAATGCGGGTATTGAAATGCATACATACATACATTGCATTTGGGGAGTATATACATGCCACCTCGTATAATAAGAGAGAGAGTATGTAGAGTAGAGTAGAGCAAGTAGAGTGAGTAGAGTGAGTAGAGTAGAGCAGATTAGCATGGGCACTGGATGAGAAAGGGAGAGAGGGAGAGCACGCAATTATATGCGTACAATGTATATATATATATATATATACATATACATATACATATACATATACATATACATATACATATACATATACATATACATATACATATAGGATGTACTCTAGATGTACTTAATGTACTTTATTCTGCGATGCTCGTAAATAATGCCAAACGACGTGCCCGTGGCCGTGCCCGTGGGATACATAGGTACATAGGTATGCACGTACCATCTGTTATCTGTGTTATCTGGGTCTGCTATGTACATATATCTAGTAGTCTCTGTCTGCTATCTGCTATCTAATCTGTTATCTCCCATCTTCCGTCTTCCGTCCTTTGTCCTCCTTCATGTCTTCATGTGTGACGCGTGTGACGCGTGTGACGCTGACAGTGACATGGGTGGGCGGGTGTGCTAGATTGCCGGGGTCTGTGTGGATGGCAGCCATGGCATGGATGGCATGGATGGATGGCATGGATGGCATGACGAGATAAGCAAGCATGATGAGATGCAACGGGGCCACATGGACTCAGATGCTAGAGAAGGGGGGCACACACCACATCAAGTCACATCACATCAAATCAAATCAAATCACACAATATTGTACTTCATATGTATATGTACATATGAGCCACTGTATATACATCATACCTAAATTCACAATATTACTCCGTACATGTGCTGTATCTTATCTAAATTGTGGCATCTGTACGGAGCGGAGCGGCGGGTCGAGCCGCCATCATCGACACACAATAGACAACAGACAATAGACAACCATTCCAAATCGACAAAGTTCATGCCTGCTCCCTAAGGCTTCATTCTTCCATTTCCTGCCGAGTACAGAGGATGCATAATCAGTCTTCATGCCTGAGGCTTCACAACTGCACGACTGCATCGTTGTTCAAGAGTTAATCGGAGTCTAAGAGTACACCTCCTAAGCTCACCTTTCCTCAACCTCTTATTATATATTTGGTAGGTGCAGTACAGTACAGTATTCAGTATGTCAACTTGGCTTGCATTACTCGTCGTATATTTAAATCTCTCCTATGCATACTTTCGACGTGTTTGTCACTCCAGAGTCCAGTCCCAGCAAGTCTTCTTCGTTCAAGTGAACCTCCAACCCTTCGCAGATCAACTCGTTCTCCCTCCCTCACTAAAATAAGCTGCACATCCATCCAGAAGCCTGCCAAATCCTTGCTTCTCTTGTCGTCGAACCTCAGCACCGATCCATAAGACCCTCAATACCTAGATAGGTATCGATATAGGTATATGACATCTATCGCCGATCTCCCATGGCTGGACTGCCTTGATTCTGAGCGCCCTTGTTCTTACCATCTCCATCCACTCATCAATATAAGGCACAGCGTACAAGTTCGGGCACAAACTCTTGACAAGCATTGTCCACAAGCGATATCCGCCTCCTATTTAGGTCGCGTTTGGGTCGCGTCTATTTCGTCTATTTCGTCTGCTTCGTTTATTTCAATATCCTATTGTTAGCCCTATTGTTCTCATTAATTCCTCTCTCTGACTGGCGCAAACGCTTAGCGCTAAGCGTTTGCGCCAGTCCTTACAATAGCATTGTCAATTCTCGACATAACGTATCGTATTGAACAGAACACAATTGGGATTGATCCCCATTGTAAGCCATGGCTATATCTTTCCTTCTCACTTCAGCTCCTGCAGAGCTTTCTTCCTTTGCTCCCTCTCATCTTTTGCATCGTCACTTTACGGGCCTTTTTTGCTTTCAATCTCGAAATTGTCATCGCAGTCATATCGTATATTCTGCCATAGCGGGCCATAGCATTTCTTTACTTGATCTCTCGCATTCAAGAGCTGCAAGAGACCCTCTTCTTCAGCATGGGGAAGGTTATAGTTGTGGAGCACGAGAGGTTGGAGGAAACCTACCTGGTGCTAGGTCCTTGGGATGAGGATATAGGCCATGAGAAATTCTCAGAACTGTATGTCTGCTCGAACTTGACGGGGATTTCACTGACTGGGAATAGTCTTCGAGAGGGACGCTTACGAGACACGGGATTTGACTCCTTTGATGGAAATCTGCTGCGTCACCATGGCCAGAAGTCTGGGGGCTTACCACTGAAGAATGAGACGTAAGCCACACTGTCCGAAATCCATCTCTCATAGGCTGATTTACCTTCGTAGAATCTTCCACTGCCTCTGTCCACCGGGATATGTCTGGTGCAGGTCCTGTTTTATGAAGCAGAGGACGATTTTTGCAGAGGGCCAAGCGACCAAAACTCGTCTTGAGCTGGCGGAAGCTAAATTGCAATTATCTCGCCTTAAAGATGAAAACTTTGAACTGAAACATGTGTTGGCCAAGTCGGAGATGGATGCTTCGGAATTCAAGGACCATCTCGCCATTATCGAGCGAGAGAAGTACAACCTACAGAAAAAGCTGGTCAGAGCAAATGCTCAAATTTCAAGTCTTAAGGACTATTACTCGACAAAGCATACGGATCACTCGAAATATATCGCAGACGATCAGCAGCAGACAGTGCAGGGAGATCGAAGGGTCTCTGACAGTATTACTGTTCAGAGGAGAGGCGCGCTGAAGAGTCAGCTGTCCGTCACGCTGCAAAATGACAGCCACATTAGAGAAATAACCATACCTTCCGAGGGTGACATCAGCAGTGATGAGGCAGAGGCCGTCGAGGATACTGACAGCGAATGTGAGGACGAGGAGGGTCCAGCCTCATCCGACGGCGACTCAGACGATTCAGCCTCCGTGGTGCCTGGAGCAGAGTATGATGGCGGCGATCAGCAAAGCGAGAAATCTTTTGAGGGGGATTCTGATGGCTCCACCTACGCAGACGATGCTGAGCAAGATGACAGTGGCTACTATGCTAACTGCTCTACCCCATACGACGAACCTTTCCACAGTCGGCCAATCACCAAGCGCAATAATGCAAACAAGGATCAGCACCATGATATTATCGCATCTATTGAGACAGAGACAGATTACGAGGATATTGAGAATTGCGATTACTCGGAAGAGTCAGGTGATGATGATTTCCGACCAGACATTCCAAAAATTGGTTCTGAAGCTTCTGCTGGACGACCCCACAAGAGCCAGCAGCCAAATCTGGCTAGCAAGAGCTGTTTCAAAAGACGCTCGAATAATTCTGCAAATGCTACTCTTGACGGCTTCGGCACGCTTGGGCATGGAAGAACGAAGATCCAGGGTAGCCTCGAGAACGTTTCGGGGCTATGTGCCACTCAGAATGTTCGGAAACGCAAGGCCGACAGTTCCATAACTCCGAAAGCTGCCAAGAGAGGTCGAGGAACTCCATGGACCGAGGATGAAAAGAACGCACTTGTTGAAATTGTGCGTACACACGTTGACGGCGTGAAATCGGGCAGGCGCAATGATGTTCACGATGTTAAACTTTGGGTCGCACTTCGCGAGGAACTCCAACGCGTCTATAATATTGAGAGAGGTGCGCAGGCCTGCCGTATGGTGTGGAACAGGGAACTCCGTGAATCTTCGGGTATCGATGAACGTCGGCATCCAGATCCCACACAGCTGGCAACCAGTTTGCAGGTTCCGAAGAGAGCATCATTCAAGAAGTAGTCTATGGCTGTGGGCGTGTCTCAGACTTGTCACTGGTCTTCTATGTAGAGGCAGCTATCTGTCACATCGATCTGGAATGGACTTGCCTGTTTATGCCGTGTTTACGGTTGGTTTCATGATAGGCACCAATACTAGTTACATTAACATTGATAATGAGAATAAAATACGATCTGAATAACATGACTCTTTTCATCTCTGCTCAGTCTGCTAGTAATCCTCGATTTCAGTCGACTTGTTTCACGTTTCAGGTGTCTCGTCATTTTTATCCGCTGATTAACTGATATCAACCAGAAGAATATCTCAGTACTGGAATGATTCAATAAATAAACCGAGTTATGATTTATCCGATCAAATTGCCAAAGCTCATCCAAAGGTGACCGACTCAGTATGCTCATGATGATGAAGATATACTAACTAGTCAGATTCAAACCATCTTGGCCAAATTATCTGGGCCGAGTTCCAACAAGCTGCCTTAAAAGTACACAGACCAAAGTGCTGTGCTCTGGCAGGGCATTTCGAGTATTTGACTGAGGCTGCCTATCAGCGACCGTTCCCAGTAGTGGCGGCTCTAAAATCTGGAGAATTCTTCCGCTCCGTTCCGCACGGGACTGCGGCCTCAGCCTTGTCGCCGCATAATGAACGTCAAGCCTCAATTGAATTTCATCTTCATTGTCAATTATTCACTCCCAACACCCTTACTTATGCTTTTTAATTGAATTTCCATAGCCAGCGGTCCTCTGCTCCTTCAAAGACAAACTCATTCATATCCTCTAGCCTTTCCAACTGACAAGCCCATCGATTCGGGAACGCAGACATGGCGACCGATATGGATATAGACATGGGTCTGGATTTCGATGTTGAGGATGATTACACCATGGTGCAATCAGAACAAGTATGGCATCTTGATATTTCTATTCGCATTAAGCTCCCTCTGTTTGAAGTTGCCTGCTAATGTTCCATAGGAAGCCCAAAACCTCAGTCAGCATCAGACCGAACTCACGGGAGACTCAGCGTCAGGCATACTTTCAGAGCAGGAATTGGCCTCTCCAACCCCTCATAAAGTACATCTCCGCGGCTTGGATGACCTCAGGTCCACCGATATTAAGTCATTTGCGAATCAATACTACAGTGCCCAGCCGTTGGAAAAGATCGAATGGATTGATGACACATCCGCGAATATCGTCTACGCAACCCCCGCCATCGCTTTGGATGCCCTGGGCGCATTCGTAGCCACAAATGACCCATCTCTCAATTATTCGACCCTAGAGATGCTCCCAGCCAAGCCTTTTCCGGGGTTCCCAAATACACAGCTGAAAGTGAGATTGGCAGTTGCCGGTGACAGAAAGCAGCCGGGTGCACGCGAACGAAGTCGCTTCTATCTCCTGAATCCCGAACATGATCATCAAGAACATCAACCAAGAGATAGGCGCGGTGCGAAAGGCGAGAGACGGTATCGGGATCGCGACGACGATTACAGAAGAAGGGTCTACGATGATAGAGAGCAACGAAGACGTAATGATGTACCCGAATTTGATGCGAGCCTCTATGACGATGATGAAATGTCCCTTGCAGTTCGAGCATCGAGGTATCATAGTAGGCGAGATTCCGAGTCCGAATCTGCTACCATGTCTTCGGACTACAGATCGCAACGGCCTCGAAAGGTACGCTTCACAGGCGCTGGAAAAGAGTTATTTCCCGGGCGGGCCAGTTTAAGAAGTAATGGAAGGCTTCGGGATCGAAGCGCATCTCCTTCGCGTGACGTCGACGGTGATGGAAAAATGGATGTAACTCTCCTTGAAGATCGCAGAAATCGGGCCAGAGGCGACAATGGAGGCGGTGCCAATCGCCTCAAGGCGCAGATGATCAAAGCCAGACTCAAGGATTCTGCGACGACTGCGCCTCTGGAACTCTTTCCCAAGAAAGCTGGCGCAAATCATAGAAGAACCGATGTTTTCGATGTCGCCGATTCTACCGCCGATCTCTTTGCTGATAAAATGCGCATTCCAGCTATGAATGGCATCGACGATTCATCGACAAAGAAGCACGACTTAATGTCCAGGATAACAAAAGTCGGCGATCCATTACCGACAGGTGAGCGGCAGAACACCACAGGTGGCCAGAACATTTTCAAGATTCGGGGAACTGCAAGACAGCCAAGAAGCGAGGGATTCTCCATCAAGGGTTTGGCGGCATCTAGTCAAGGTGCAAAGGAGCTCTTTCTGACGAAGCCGGCTGCGAACGCAGGCAAGGAGTTGTTTGCGGATAGATTGGATGGACGCGGCGGAAGACGACAGAAAGCAGAGGAGATGTTCTATTGAAAGCCATAGTTGCCCTCTCTCGCATGACGGAGACTGGTCATGTCGTTTCGAATTAGTAAAGCAGGTAGAGTTGATATACCCAATAAGCATCGCCACACGTTGAGAATTTGGCAAGTGGAGTTACTCTTCTCAGGGGTTAAGGGGAGGTGCGGGGGGAGTTAGGTTGGTCAAATAGCATTCATTCAATGGCATCAGCATCCATGTGTTCCTTCCTTCTATCCCCTAAATGCCATCCTCGAATGTATTGTGCATTGTACCTTGCTTGAAAATGAGGGCGAATAACCCTGAGGGGCGACTCGTAGGAGGATGCCGAGACGTAAAACTCAAGTGCCCAATTGTACCTAATTGTACCTAATTGTGGTAGAGATGATACCGTGAGATCCCTTCCCGTAAATAAGAGATGCGTTCCTCAGTCTTTGCACTTGTACCTCAAATTCACTGTTGTCCGCTACGCGTACAAACACTGGCGAATTTGTTTATTACCTTACTCTACTACCTCACTCAACTACATCACTCTACTACCTCACTCAACTACATCACTCTACTACCTCACTCTACTGACTTCCATCACATCAGATGGCTGATAGCTGATGGCGGACATATCAACATGGTTACGAGGCTTCCAAACCTCGCGACCATCAGAAAGCGCGATATCTGTCGATTCCACGCACACTACCAAGGAGATGGGCCGTCGTCGGCCGAGTTCCCGCGCAGCATCGTTCAACCTAAGTTGCGGCAAGGCAAATGGCTCCTCTTTTCAAGATCCCATCTGTCATGCGAGAGACCTGGATAGGGTGTGGCACAACCCGAACGCAGATCAACTTGCGGAATCTCTCAAGGTGGTAATGATGAGGCAAGGTTGCTTCGAGCCCGTTCCGGCTCATTATAATGCATGCATTCTACATGTTCTTGAAGCATATCACGACACAAGCGTCGAATTGCGGTTGAAGACACGGCAGCTCGAAGATGCTGAGGCAAAGGCTGCACGCACTGAGAAGGATCTGCAGGAGAGGGCTCTTCAGTGGAAAAAGAAGGAAGACAACTACAAGATGAAACTGAAGAATATGGAAATTATGCTCGCTGGCGGGGAGCGAGGGCTCGAGCTCGTGACGTTGGCAAGGCCAGACACTGCTCTTCACCAAGGAAAGAGGCCTGTCCCGGCAGACTATGAGGGCAATGGCCATATCGACGACAACGCTGATTCTTGTGTCGTACCAGGACAAAAGAAAAGTGAGAAATCAGAGTCCTGATTGTAATAAGGGATCTTGATGCTAACAACACTGCTATAGACATTATGATCGTCGACTTTGCAGCCCAGCAAGATCGTCAGCTGAGCAGAAGAGTGTTGCTGCGAGATGCCATAGATGTAGTAACCCATCAAGGCATCGATTGTCTACATGCTAGGGACCAGCAGCATTATTTCGAGCCACGGATAGTCGAGGAGACCGAGCAGACTCAGCAAGATCCGCCATCGTCGCAAGGAGACCAGACAGGCAAAGAGACTAGACTTGGCATATCAGACTGCCATGCTCCAGTTCAGCTGTCAAACATTCAGGTGCCTGAAATTCCAAAGACAGATAGTCCAATATTGTCTATCTTTCAATGGAAGCGGAAGACGCCAGCCACAAAGACCGGCAAACTACGTCCAACTGATGCAGGACGTACCTACAAGCACTGTAATTGACGAGAAGGTAACAGAGCGCCTAAGTCATCCATGGAAGACGTGAGACATCAACTGGATGCAGATGCATATGTCGATGCAGATGCATATGGCGATGATAGATGATAGATGATACTGGCGGTGATAGTCGACAGTCTTGAGGAAGCTTCATAGGATGGATATTGCGTAAATGGGAATTTTGATCTCGATGGATGGATGGATGGATGTGCTTTTATGAAGAAATGTAAACCTCGGAAGTCTCCAGTGACACTTGACGTCTATCACCGTAAGCACAGATGATTCAGCCACAGAGTGGCTCGTGCTTAGCAAACAGCGACTTCAACCTTGAAAGGGGACATAAATTATAAACATAAACATATAAATATACAAGCGAAAACATTCAAATTACACACCCATATCCCATGCGCACTCTTGCTTAAGACGGCAACACCTTCATCAGCATGCCCCTCTCCATCGATGCGCCTCGGTTCCCGACCACCATCGCTGTTCAGTCATTAACTCAGCAAGCGTTCGCCGCTTTCGGCAGCGTGATTGAGAATCCGTCGCCAAACATCATCCCAAGTGCAACGCTACAACATGTCCCAGAGGGTGCGGTGCGGGCAAACCAAGGCTCGGCCTTGAAGTTCCCGGACGTCAGCAAGCTACTCGACCTCTACTCGTCGGCCCCGAGCAAGACGGCCTCCCGAGCATGCATGAGCATGTTCGTCTGCGCACCACGCCTGCTGCAAGCAAGCCGGGACGATCCCCACCTGGCCTATTTCCCCGTCGAGATCCTCGAACGCCACCCTTTCACAACACAGACCTTCATCCCATTGGGACTCTCGCACTCGACCGGAGACGCAGACGCAGACGCAGACTCTCGCTATCTCGTTATTGTTGCCCCATCACGTGAGCCTTCACGCCATGATCAGCGATTCCCGGTTCCTGCGCCAGATGCGAGCACGGATGCGCAGGGACGACTGCCCGGCCGCGGGCTGCCGGACTTGACGGCACTGGAGGCCTTCGTCGCGACGGGCTCGCAGGCTGTGACGTACGGCGCGGGGACCTGGCATGCTCCGATGGTTGTGGTCGGCGGAAGTCCGGTGTCGTTCGTGGTGGTGCAGTATGCGAACGGGGTCGGCATTGAGGACTGTCAGGAGGTGACATGGGATGCTGGGAAGGTCAAGGTCTCGGTACCGAAGATCGAGGGAAACTCATCGTCTCGCCGGTCGAAGTTGTGAGCGCGGCGCTGCTCTGCTCTACCGAAATCGTGGGAATCTGCGGATCCAAAAGGAGAGACAAAAAGACTCAAAGAACACGTAAGCCTCTGAGTCTCTGGAGTCTTTGGAACAGAGTTGAGACTTTGGATAAGTCGGCATTAGAGTTTGACAGTCAGTGCCCTTCAAATGAGATGGGCAAACTTTACAAAAGTGACCGAGAAGATTAGATTAGACCTTCGGTTATTAGGCTTTCGACGAAAATCCACGTCATGATGGACATGACAGGAAGACGTTCGACGCAAGATATGCAGCGTCATTGGCATAATTCCAGGAAGCGGACCAAGCCAGGTCATATGATCATGGCATTATCACATCAGACTCCTACATCACAGTGGTCGAGAAGAGCCTGGCGGCGTTGTGGGATTCTCCTTCAACTATGTATCTGTATTTCAAAGCCTGCTGTACCTACAACAAAGGCTAGCAATCGCTGGGTATATCTAACTATGAAAAGACAAACGCTGTAAATGCTATGCAAAGATATTATCACTATGGGCTCAAAGAATGACCGCTCCCCCTGTCCATGCTCCATCGTCGTTGGAGGAGAATTCCACGACGAGGGATGAGTGTAGTACTTCAATCACTTTTCAGCGCCGTAACAAACGCTGGGCTATCTTAATAGCGACGCAATGTTCATGCAATCGGATGATCTATCGATGGGTCTAGCGATGGGTCTATCGACTGGGTGTGATAATGACTGAATGGGCGGTAATTGCACTGGAGTCGGTGGCGCGAGGGCGAAAGGATGATGACCTCGTGTCTCGAGAGCGCTTGAGTGAGATGGATACGCAGAGCCGTTATCTTGCTGCCTGTACGGCAGTGGGGCGTGAGGAAGATTTGGTCTCTGATATTTTGGCTCTTGTGAAAATCTTGCAGGGAAGGCGTGGCCGTGAGCGTCTGATTCGGAAACAAAGCTGTTGGAGCTGAACTGAAGCATTGGAACACTTTGTCTCCGACCATTCGAGGGAACTGCGCCAAGTGGAGGCAGCTCGATGGCTGGTGATGGCAGTCCACGAGGTGAGGTAGAATGCCTCGAGCCGGAATCTGATATGAGTGATGGCGGCCCGTCGGCCGAGTCCGCTCTCGAAAGGTCCGACACGGCCGGAGAGGGTAACGCTGGATCGATATGGCGAGGACCTGAGGAGAAGTGCGAATTGATTGTGAGGGATTGATGATGATACGTTGTGTGCCGTGCAAATGTGAGAGGAGGACCTGTCCTCTCGCTGAAATCATTTTGGCCGCGAGAGGATGTCCTTCGACGAACGACTGAGCGTCGCCTTCTATTCATGCTACCATTCCACCAGTTCTTGACGGCATTGTCACTGCGACCATGAAGCCGCCGCGCAATTTCGGCCCATCTCTTCCCGATCTCTCCTACCAGACGCTCAATGATGACACCTTCTTCGGCGCTGATCGGCTCGTGGTTCAAGGACGGTTTCAAGTTTTGATGATATCTCTCGCGACATTGTTTTGGAGAGCGCGAACCAATCAGTTGTGCGATGCGGACCCAGTTGAGAGGCCCCTGGGTATGGACGAGTTGCGTAAGGTAGGCATCTTCGCCTTGCGACCAAGGCCCACGTCGATGCGAAGTCATCTCGAGAAGTGCAGCGGCTTCTACTCCTAAGGAAGCCGACTTCCAAGAGTGTGTACAATACGACGAAATCGGAGATCCTTGGGAGACGGGCAAACTGGACTTCGCGAGAATGGCGTCGAGGCGTGGCAGTTGATGACAATAATAGTGGTGGGAGGAGAGAAGATCGGAGCTGGTGGGAAGATGCGCAATATATATCTTAGCAGCCGTTAGGTCGATCGTAATGAGGGATAACGGTGGCTCGAGGCAGGAAGGAGTAGTACCCTGCAACTTGGAAGACAGGTGGCGAGAAGCTTGAACGTCTTTGGATGGCCAAGAATATATGGAACGACGGATGATACTGGCAGAGAACGGGGGATCACTAGCAATGTGGTCTGGTTGACTTGAAGGTGTCTTTCTGACGAAGGTGGGCTTGTGACTGAGCTTGAGTGGAGGCAAGGTTTGAGCCGGACAGTGAGGGGCCGAAGTTTAGTTTTGAGAGAGATGGATGGTGGTGGTGGTGGTGGTGCTGCTGCTGCTGAACAATAGCGAGCAAGGTGAGAGAGAGCAAGGTGGGAGCGCAACGGAGTGGGATGAGTGAGTAGCAGGTGGTGAAGAGTGATGAACAGTGGTAAAGAAGGTAAATGATGGGGAAGATGTTTCGTGGGAGAGGTTTTGACGAAGAGCTAGATAGAGAGAGAGAGGGAGAGAGAGGGAGAGGGAGGGAGGGAGAGAGAGAGTATCTGCTGAATGTCTGGTATATGGAGAGGATAGATGGAGGGAGTAGAGCAGAGTAAGTGAGGAGGAGGTGGAGTGGGTGAGTGACAGTGATTGTGATAGTGATGGTACTAGTAGATGTCGAGTACGTTAGGGTGGGAGGCAGGCAGGGTAGGCGGTAAAGTCAATGTTTTGGCAAGGGTGAAGAATTCCCCGAATGCGCAGAATTCCCAGAGAGAGTTTCAAGAGTTTCCAAGAATTCCAAGAATGCAAGAAATCCAAGAATGAGGTAGAACGGCGGCTTGGAACGTGGCGGTGGAGAGGCTAAAGAAGATGATGATGTTCAGTAGACAGGCAGTAGTAGGCCGGCGGATCAGGCGACAGGGGGGGGAGGGGGGAGGGGGGAGGGGGGGAAGGGTGTTGGGTCCTGGGCGTG
>Ga0123337_10000665_pt1 | contig 53438 bp, 37 predicted proteins | sample frozenSSSSmetaG_FD_89792 | JGI IMG/M metagenome (GOLD analysis project Ga0123337, IMG submission 89792) | Glacier valley bacterial and archeal communities from Borup Fiord, Nunavut, Canada, to study Microbial Dark Matter (Phase II) -... | ecosystem: Environmental > Aquatic > Freshwater > Ice >... | reverse complement strand
GGGCTAACGCCATGAATTATGCTGGTTATTATTTAAAAAATATCAGGCCGTACAAAAAAATCATAACTGTGATTTGTAAACCGTTCAATGATTTCAGCAAAAAACAATACCACAATTGGTTCCGCATGGGTGAAAGAGTACCGGGCTTATAGTCATACCGGACACCCTCATACCTCACAACCTCATAGTAATGAAAGTTCAGTATGGTATACCAATGAAAATGATACATTAAAAGTAAATATCCAATATAACAGTTATAAATAATTAGTAAGGTATCACAAGGCTGGTTTATACTTCCTGATAAAAATTAAAAATTAATAATCAAGATAATTAAACAACATAAATTTTAATCAAAATAATTAAATTAACCTGTAGCTTAGTAAAAATTGATCAGCCAGATACTTACCGGGTTACCTCAAACAAAAATATTTATAATTTAACCAGCAACCATTTATGAAGATTGTTGAAATAAAGGTATTGAAAGGTCCGAACTACTGGAGCGTCCGGCGTCCAAAACTAGTGCAGATGAAACTTGACCTTGAAGAAATGGAGCAGAGACCCACTAATAAAATTGATGGATTTAAAGAAAGACTGGAGACAATGTTTCCCGGAATGTATGAACACCGATGCAGTGAAAATACTGCCGGTGGTTTTTTCAGAAGGGTGGAAGAAGGCACCTGGATGGGACATGTGATTGAACATATTGCCCTTGAAATACAAACACTTGCCGGTATGGATACCGGGTTTGGAAGAACGCGGAGTACCAATAAAGAGGGAGAGTATTTTGTTGTATTTAGTTATACAGAAGAAGATGCAGGCGTTCATGCCGCAAGGGCTTCTGTTGCTATCGCACAGGCGTTGACTGATGGAACCAGCTATGATCTTCAGCAGGATATTCAATTACTAAGAGAGATAAGAGAAGATACCCGGTTAGGGCCATCTACAGGCGCTATTGTAGAAGAAGCGGTTAAGAGAGGCATCCCCTACATCAGGCTAAATAAACAAAGCCTTGTTCAATTGGGCTATGGTGAAAATCAAAAACGAATCCGTGCCACTATTGCAAGCACCACATCTTCCATTGCTGTAGATATAGCCAGCGATAAAGAAGAAACAAAGAATTTATTAGGCGCTGCTGAAATACCGGTACCCACAGGAACGATCGTTCGCACGGAAGAAGACCTTAAAGATGCTATTGAAAGTGTGGGTTATCCATTTGTATTAAAACCGGTGGATGGCAATCATGGCAAAGGCGCCACAACAAATATCAATAACCCTGAGCAGGCAATCATTGCCTTTCATGCAGCACAGGTTTATAGCCGGAGTGTGATCTGTGAAAAATTTATTACCGGCTTTGACTTTCGTTTGCTTGTTATCAATTACAAATTCATTTGTGCTGCATTACGCACACCCGCCAGTGTTACGGGAGATGGAGAACATACTGTTCAGTGGCTTATAGAAGAAACCAATAAAGATCCAAAACGTGGCTACGGTCACGAAAAAGTACTGACACAGATCAAAGTCGACGACTTTTCAAAAAAGATGCTGGATGATAAAGGCTATACGCTGGAAACCGTTCCTTCAAGAGACGAACTGGTATTATTAAAACCAACTGCTAACCTGAGTACCGGTGGCACTTCTGAAGATGTTACCGATGAAGTGCATCCGGTTAATATTTTTATGGCGGAAAGAATTGCACGGATAATTGGTCTTGATATCTGCGGGATAGATATCATGGCACCGGATCTTAAAACACCATTATTGGAAAATGGCGGCGCGGTGCTTGAAGTAAATGCAGCACCTGGTTTCAGGATGCATGTTGAACCGGCGAAAGGTCTCGCCCGCAATGTGGCTGAACCTGTTATAGAGATGCTGTTTCCAAAAGGTAGCGCAGGAAGAATACCTATCATTGCCATTACCGGTACCAATGGCAAGACAACCACTACCAGGCTTATCGCTCATATCTGTAAAACGGCTGGTTATAAGGTTGGGTTTACAACATCAGACGGCGTTTATATTCAAAATCAACTCATGATGAAAGGGGATTGCACCGGCCCGGTAAGCGCCCAGTTCGTACTGAAAGACCCTACCGTTAATTTTGCCGTGCTGGAATCTGCCAGGGGTGGAATACTAAAATCCGGTCTGGCTTTTAAGAATTGCGATATAGCTATTGTTACAAATGTTACCGCCGATCACCTGGGATTGGGAGGTATAGATACAATCGAACAAATGGCTAAGGTGAAGGCTATTCTGCCCGAAACTGTTTTCCCGCATGGCTTTACTATCCTTAATGCAGATGACGACCTGGTATATGCGATGCATAAAAACCTGGATTGCAATGTGGCTTTTTTTAGTATGGATGAAAATAATCCCCGCATCAGAAAACACTGCGCCGAAGGAGGTTACGCGGCTGTTTATGAAAATGGATATATTTCTATTCTAAAAGGTACCTGGAAAATAAGGGTCGAAAAAGTTACTGACATTCCGATAACATACAGCGGAAAAGCAGTACATAATGTTATGAATACCCTGCCGGCGGTGCTTGCTACTTATTTATACCGTAACATTAAAATTGAAGATATTAAACTGGCTTTGCAAACATTTGTGCCTTCTCCTACCCAGACTCCCGGCCGCCTGAATTTATTTCAGTTTAAAAAATTTCAGTTCCTGATAGACTTTGCACACAATCCCGCCGGACTGACCCTGCTGGGTGCATTTATTGGCAAGCTTGACGGATATCCTAAAGTCGGTATTATAAGTGGTACCGGTGACAGACGTGATGATGACATCAGGGAACTTGGGCGAATCTCCGCGGGATGCTTTGATGAAATCATAATCAGGCAGGACAAACACCTTCGCGGTCGCACAGCGGAAAATATTGTAGGCTTACTTGTAGAAGGAATCAACGATGCCAAAACAAAAGATGTCCCCATAAAAATTATTTTGAATGAGAAGGAAGCTATTATGTACGCTTATGATAATGCAAAACCCGGCTCACTCATTACCATCATGTGCGATGTTGTTGCGGAAGCCCTTGAACTTATTAAAAAATTAAAAGAGGACGAGGATGTTGCTGTTTGAATTTGCAGAAACGGAAGTACTGGTGTCAGGTCAGTCATCAAATGTCTTAAAAATTTGCTGTCAGCCAACGCTTATAGTGTAGGATGATAGCATATACGACCCTTAAAAGTTTACACCGTACCAGTAAGGATGTACCTGGAAATTAAGAAGAGATTATATTAAGCTAATATTAAATTTTGTAACATAAAAGCGCTGTCAGATCAGGGTTATACACTTATAGTTAACAGAACAGTGATAATGATTTAAACAAATATTTACTAAAATCAACTTTTCAACTAAGTTTTATTACCTTCATAATATTTGATAAATTTAAACGTTTAAGATTATCACAATCTTATATTTAAGTATATACTCACATAATAATTTAATAATGAAAAAAGTAATTGTACTGGGTGGTGGTGGATTTATTGGTGGTCACCTCGCCAAGAGATTAAAGAAAGAAGGTTCCTATGTAAGAGTATGTGATATCAAACATCACGAATATTTTGACCAGCAGGAAATATGTCACGAATTTATTTTGGGAGATCTGACAGATCCAAAAACGGTAGAGTTGGTCATTGCCGAGGGTTACGATGAAGTATACCAGTTAGCTGCTGATATGGGTGGTGCCGGTTACATTTTCACCGGTCAGAATGATGCCAATGTAATGCATAATTCTGCTTTAATCAATTTAAACGTGGCCAAGGAGGCTTCCTCCAAAGGAATCAAAAAGTTATTTTATTCCTCCTCTGCGTGTATCTATCCTGAGAATAATCAACTGGATCCTAATAATCCTAATTGTGAAGAGAGCTCTGCTTATCCTGCCAATCCGGATTCGGAATATGGATGGGAGAAACTTTTTAGCGAAAGATTATTTTTGGCATTCAACCGTAATTATAAATTAGAGGTAAGGATCGCCAGGTTTCATAATATTTTCGGTCCTAAAGGAACCTGGAAAGGTGGTAAAGAAAAGGCTCCTGCGGCAATGTTGAGGAAGGCCGCTGAAACACAGGATGGTGGTGAGTTTGAGGTTTGGGGTGATGGTTTGCAAACGCGTTCCTTTTTGTATGTTGAACAATGCGTGGATGCAGTTTTAAGTTTAATGCAATCAGACTTCAAAGGACCCGTAAATATCGGCTCGGAAGAGAAGGTTTCTATCAATGAGCTGGCTCAAATGGCAATTGATATATCTAATAAAAATATTACTATTAAGAATATTCATGGTGCCGAATTCCTCCAAAAATATGGTTTTAAATGTCCTACAGGAGTTCGTGGAAGAAATTCTGATAACAAGCTTTTCAAAGAAAAACTTGGCTGGGAACTGTCTTCGCCTTTGATCGAAGGGATGACAAAAACATATGACTGGATCAAAAAAATGGTGCCAGCACCTGAATACGCTCCTGTTGCTTAATATAAAAATGATCGCTCATTTAGATACATGAAATTTTAATACAATGACTGATGAATTCAACATTGTCCCAATTCTAGGGTTCAATGTTTATAATGATAATTTATTAAAAATTCCAATTAAGGGAGCAAAATGCAGATCTATAAATTGTAGCATCAGTCCAAATAATTACGGCATGACGGTTAAAGACGCCGAGTTCAAGGAGGTGTTACAGAAAACCAACTTCCTTGTACTGGATGGGGCTTATTTTGCTTTAGCTTCCATTTTCCTACTTGGTAAAAACATAAAAAAAAATCAGGGTCCTGATGTGTATAAGCATTTTATTGAAAGGCTGAATGAAACATCCGGAAAAGTTTTTTTTCTTGGCTCCTCTGATCTGGTGCTACAAAAAATAAGAACTAGGATTGCACTGGAATATCCCAAAATTTCAGTAGAAACTTTTTCACCTCCCTTTAAAAAAGAATTTTCAGCGGAAGATAATCAGGAAATGATTAACAGGATTAATGATTTTAAACCTGATATCGTTTTTGTTGGGATGACTGCCCCTAAACAGGAAAAGTGGTCTTTTAAAAATAAAGACAAACTCAATGCCGGACTGATTATAAGTATTGGAAATGTATTTGAATGGTATGCAGGAACACAAAAGGCGATACACCCCTTCTGGTTTAAAATCAGGATGGCATGGCTGGTGAGAATTTTTCTAAGACCAGAAATATTTAAACGAAACATTGGAAATCAAATGTTATTTTTCTGGCATCTTATTTTAATGACCTTAAGAATTAAAAAACAGCCATTCAATCCGGATACAATGGTTAGCTATTCAAAAGGATAAGATCAAGTTCATTACAATTTATTTTTAAATTTGTTGGCTGACGCCAGGTATCATTCACGCAAATGAAGTGTGTTTGCGCTTAAGAATTCAGAGTTGATATAAGAAGTAAAGAGACACTTTTCAAATAAATAATTTTAAAAACTAATTTAAATTAAAGCTGCCCGATTAAAATCGGGCAGCTTTAATTCGTAATAATATCACATCAGCGCTACAGTAAAAATGTTCTATCCTAATAAAAATTAAGAAAGCAAAAAATAATTATAGAGATAACAAATTTGAGATTCGGTAATGATATTTAATGATGATTAAGTTCCAGCTATCCTGTCTGTTTATAAACTATTGAATTCATCCGGTTCTTATTCACGTCGTTTAATACTTTGTCGAAAAAAATTACTGATAATAATGCCTCTATTTATAATTCTTATATCCTGCAGTTATTTTTGGTACTAGTCTTCCCAATCATTATTTTTACAATGTTTCTTATAAAAGTAGATATTGCCTGATAGTATAATGGTAGTACGACAGTTTTTGGTACTGTTTGTCTTGGTTCGAATCCAGGTCGGGCAACTGATAAAAAAAGTTTATATTTAATTTCTTTTGAAATTCTATTTTTGATCCCTTCGAATAATGTTTATATAAAATCTACGTCTTATAAAAAAAGTGTTTACTTCCTTCCTCAATTATTTTAATTTCTAAGGCCATTTTTTTTGAATCTAAAATTTATTTACTCGTTTAGGTCCTGCTTATAAATTTATATTTCAATCTGTGCCATATACGGTAATATAATAATCATAGCATTATGTGCGTTTTACGATAAATTAATGAGAATTTTATCTGGCTTATCCTGGCATTATTTATTAATTAGAATTTTATTGATTCTACTCAATAAAATTCATTTAAATTCTCTTTTATTGGTATAGTAATTGATGAGTTTGGAAGTTCTCCTTTGAAAAAAACTATACCAGATTTAGAAAAATCCAATTTCAGTCAAGAATTTAGGTTTTATTACAATTGTTTTCTACTGATTGCAGACTTGCCAAAGAAGCCCGAAAGAATTTGTCGGTAAGACATCTTACACTTGAATTATTATTTCAGTTGATTTAAAGTTTAGGTCAGATTAAAATTGTTTTAAAACTTTCTTTAAATCAATTAATGGGTTTGGAGTATCCAGGATGCAGAAGCAAGCATGCGGAGCAATTTGTTCACAGGAAGTATCATATATAGTCAATTAATGAAAACTAAATTAAAGTTTTTTATGAAATTTTTTCTACTCGCAGTAATCTCCACAGTCTTCATTGGCATCTCTACAGTACAAAGTGCACCGGGTTTAAATTATAAGTACTATGAAGGAACCTTCAGTACTTTACCAGATTTCAATTCTCTCAATCCTGTAAGTTCAGGCACAGCTAACAATACAAGCCTGGATCCTCGTAAAAGAGATCAGCAGTTTGCATTTTTATACCAGGGTTATATTAGTATACCGGCTTCAGGTATATATACTTTTGATCTGTTATCTGACGATGGCAGTAAATTGTATATAGGTGATTATAATTTCTCAGCTGCCGCAGTAGTTAACAATGACGGCTTGCATAGTACTCAGGGACGTTCCGGATCCATTGCACTGAATGCAGGAGTATATCCTATTGCATTGTCTTTTTTCCAGGGTAGTGGCAATCTGGTTTGGCAGGTTACATGGTCTTCCAACACTGGTATTACCGGACAAAAAATTCCTGACAATGTCTTAAGCACGACAAATACAAATAACTCAGCAGGATCTGCAGGCTTAAACTACACTTATTATGAAGGCAACTGGAATACGCTTCCGGATTTTAATTCGCTTACTGCAGTAAAATCTGGTACCTCCAGTAATTTCAGTCTTGCACCACGAAATAAGGATAATTTGTTCGGTTTTATGTGGCAGGGCTACATCAATATTCCTGTAGCAGGCACTTACACTTTTGAAACAAATTCAGATGATGGCAGTAAGTTATATATAGGAACATATAGCTCCGGTACTACTGCATTGGTTAACAATGATGGTTTACATGCAAGCCAGGCGCGGACTGGAACCGTTACTTTAAATTCAGGTGTTTATCCCATAACAGTAATATTTTTTCAGAGTTCTGGCTTTCAGAACTGTAATGTTTACTGGTCATCCAATACAGGTATTTCCCGTCAGCCGATACCTGATAATGTTTTAAGCACTACTGCCTCAGCCAGTACAACATCAAATGGAGTCAATTATAATTATTATGAAGGAACATGGTCTGTATTGCCTGACTTCAGTTCACTGACTCCTGTGAAATCAGGTACCACAAATAATCTTGATCTTAGTCCAAAAAACAGGGATATAAATTATGCTTTTGTATGGCAGGGAAATATCAATGTCCCTGCTACAGGCAATTACACTTTCGAAACTGTATCAGATGATGGCAGCAAAGTCTATTTGAGCGGATCAACTGCTTCATTGGTTAATAATGACGGACTTCATTCAAGCCAGTCCAGAACCGGATCCATTGCATTAAATGCCGGACTCAATCCGATAACTATAACCTACTTCCAGCAAGGTGGCGGACAGGTAATGGAATTATACTGGTCTTCTAATAGTGGCCTTGCCCGTCAAAGGGTACCTGATAACGTGTTAACTCCGGCAACTGTAGTTGCACCTTCTGCTGAAGCAGCTCCAATAGTTACACCGAATCCCGTGGTTGTTGTAGCGCCCACCAATACCACAGGCACCGGCGGATTGACAGGAGCCAATAATTATTATTTCTCATCAACAAACGGCGATGATTCCCGCAGCAGTGCGCAGGCTAAAAATTCGTCTACTCCATGGAGATCATTAAATAAACTTAATTCTATAATGTCTGGGCTACAAGCAGGAGATGCTGTTTTGTTTAATAGGGGAGATGTTTTTGACGGATCAATTAACATGACCACATCAGGAGTAACATTCTCCTCTTATGGTAGCGGCCTCAAACCGGTTATAAATGGATTCTCACAAATAGGCAACTGGTCATCGATAGGTAATGGAGTATGGCAGGCTACTTGTCCTTCCGGTGATAGAGTTAACAATGTAATAATGAACGGGGTTGCGCAGACTTTGGGCAGGTATCCTAATTCCACTGATCCTAACAGAGGCTACCTCACTTTAGAGAGCCATTCCGGAACAAATATGATTACTGATTATCAATTATCAGGCTCTCCAAACTGGACAGGTTCAGAAGTTGTTATCAGAAAAAATCACTGGGTGCTTGACAAATGTCTCATCACTAATCATTCCGGTAATAACATTTATTATAATTCACCTACTGCCCATGAGCCAAATGATGGGTTTGGTTTTTTTATCCAGAATAGCCCTCAAACACTTGATCAACTGGGAGAGTGGTATTTTGATCCCTCACAAAAAATACTAAAAATTTATTTTGGATCCAACAATCCTAACTCTTATGATGTCAGAGCAAGCACGGTTAATAATTTAGCCGTTATTTCCGGACGTTCTAATATTATAATTGATAACATTTTTTTCCAGGGTGGAGACGATAATGGTGTAAAAATCGATAACGCCCAGTACATCCATATTCAAAATTCCAATGTCGATCTATCTGGTACAAATGCTGTTTCTACACAGAATGTTTCTAATTTCTTTTTAGAAAGTAATTCAATCACCAATACTAACAGCAACGCAGTTCAATGTTACGGACTGTCTAATTCCGCAATAAGAAATAATACGGTTCAGAATACTGGCGTGACACCAGGAATGGGTCAAAGTGGTAACCAGCAACACAATGGAATTTTCGCTGAAGGTTCAGGAAACATTATAGAGTTTAATTCTGTTTTAAATACCGGGCTCAGTGCTATCACGTTTGCCGGTGAGAATTGTATGATCAGAAACAACTACGTAAATACATTCTGTATTACCGTTGATGACGGAGGTGGAATTTATGGCTGGGGAGAACTTACCAAATACAACAGGAAAATAGTCGGAAACATTGTTTTGAATGGAATTGGTGCATTTGAAGGCACTACTGATATTGGTCCTGCAGGATCTACAGGGCTTTACCATGACGATGAATCTGCGAATGTTGAAATGACAGATAACACGGTCGCGAACTGCAGCAGGTCTGGTATATTCATTCACAATTCTCATGAAATGACTATGAGAAACAATACGTTGTTCAACAACCGCACACAGCTTTCGATGGTTCATGATCTGATATCAGTGAACAACCCGATAAGGAATGTAATACTTGATAATAATATTTTATTCAGCAAACAGCCTTACCAGTTTCTTATGGAAATGAGTTCACTGAGTAATGACATGGCAAATTTTGGTACTTATACCAATAATTATTATGACAGGCCCATTGATGATAACGGGGTAATTTATAACGCCTACAGAAATAGTTCAGGAAATTATACTTATAACTATTTTAATCTGGGTGGATGGAAATCAGCCTTCAGTGCCTATGATCAGCAATCACATTCAAGTCCTATAAAAATACCTCCATTTAGAATAAATAGTTTTAACGGAGGAAACCTTTATACAACGTCAGCTTTTAACGCCAACGTAGGAAATGTTTATTGTATGTCAAGCCCCGGTAAATGTGCTGTGACCTGGAATAGCGGTGGCAAACTTGATGGAGGCGCCGTACAGGTTAACTTTGATGCAAATTCAGGGTATGATAATAATGTAGGTACTTATGCTGATCTCGGACCTACAACAAGTGGAAGAAACTATCAAATTAAATTCAGCCTGATTGGTAACAATGTAGGAAAAACCATCAAAGTATTTCTATTAGACGGAAATAGTTATGTACACCTTTCTGACACTAAATATTTTAATGTTAACAACACAAGGACAGACAATTCATTTTTATATACTGCTCCTGCCTCTGCCGGTCGTACTATACTAACATTTGAAATAGCCGGGCCTGATTGTCCGTTCTGGTTAGATAACCTGGAGATGTATGATGTAAATACTACTTACACAAATCCCGATGATTATTTAAAATTTGTATATAATCCAACCACCAGTGCTACCTCTGTATCTTTGAATGGAAATTATGTTGATGCAAGAGGTAACAATTACTCCGGCAGTATTAACCTTGCGCCATATACATCAGCTGTACTTATCAATCAGGCGGCAAGCCAGATTACTGATGCTGCTCCTGTTACCGAACGCCAGTCCAATGTTTTATCAGCACAAGCGGTCATGGCAGATGCTGCTGGTTCTAAAATGCTGAATGTCAATGTAAGTCCTAATCCTACCACTAATAATGTGCAGATTACGCTTAAGGCACCCCAGGGCACACAAAAATCTTCGCTGTCCATTACCTCCATATCAGGCGCTATTATAAAAACAATTCCGGTTACATCATCCTCTCAACGTTTAACAGTGGATGTTTCTACCTGGAGTAAGGGAGCATATATTATAAATTATAACTGTGACGGTCACACTGTTTACAAAAAGTTTGTCAAGCAGTAATACTTGAACTTTCAATAAAAAAAGGCTCCTCTTCAGGAGCCTTTTTTTATTGATAAGCCAGCGCCTATAGTTGCAACTGGAGTTATAAAAAAGACTTTATTTATGTATCCTCCTTTACTTAGTTACTAACGAAAGTAGTATTGGATTGAGCAATTTATACCTTAAGATTTTCCCATACGGGGAGAATCCGTACTGCACTTTAATTATTACATTACAGCAGGGTATGCAACCAGCCATTTCAGAAACGCATAAATTGGTATGTTATAAGCTGGTTGTCAAACCATAATAATCCAATTAATTTAAGTTCCTTAATTGATCAATTATAATATTATAAATATTATGGCGTTAATAGTAAGGCATCTTTTTTGGATGTATTTCGTATATTAATCAGAGCCACATCTAAAACGCTAATTTAAGTACATGAAAAAGTTAACAATTTTATTATCTTCATTTTTGATCTTACTTTTTGTACTATCAATATCCTCTTGTCAAAAAGGTACAGACAATCCTAAAGCCGCACAAATAACTATAGTCAATCCAGGCTTTGAGGATTCACTGAAAGGTTGGAAAATTGAGTCGGCTTATGTAGGCATCTATGGGTTCCAGGCTATTCCTGATGCAAAAAGAACCGGAAAAAACGGACTTAACTTTTATGCCGCTCAATCATCCCATTACCCGGGCGCTCCACAGGAAACTCCATGGAACGGAAAAATTTATCAAACCATTACAGGTTTGCAAGATGGCACTTATACTTTTAAAATTTACGCTGATGCCGTTGGTAATGGAATGTATCTCTGGGCAAACGGAGGTGGTGGAGATGTAAAAGTAAAAATCAATTCAAATGTAAATGAATTAAATACCATTGATTTTGTTGTTACAGGAGGCACGGGTAAATTTGGTTTCATTTGTATTGATGCGAATGGCAATGAAGCCCCATTATCTCCGTATTTTCATGCTGATGACGCAGAGCTCTGGACAAAGGTTCCGTAATTAAAATTTGGTTATAGAATAAGGTATCAATTATATTTTTATCTTTCTGTCAATCGTCTTTTGTTTCCTGATAACAGGATTACGAAAGACGATTTTTTATTTATTAGGAGTAACAAGTAAATAAAATATTTACTGCAGATTTACTATTTGCTATCAGCCGTCAGTCGCATTATAGCGCAACCGTTATACTCCGGATAAGATAACACCTAAATTTTACTAAACATACATAAGTGGCAAATTTGTAATTATATAAAAGAGGATAAGCTATTTTGCTGGGACGAAAAATGGCACATTTTATTCTAATCATAAGACAAATTTCCAGTTATAATAAAGCCATCGGGGAAACAACGACTCATTCCTTTAATACGGTACGGATCTTTATCCGGCGCTTAAAAAAATTACTCCATTGCGCCGCAACAATTGGTTGCTAGCATATTACACTTTTAAAAATGGTTGTCAGTTGATGTGCTAACCAAGGTTGGCTATCGGCCGATAACTATCACAATGATCATTGACAAAGGTCATAAACGATATTGGGACGCCTTTATACCTTTGATAAATCAAATGAAAACACTGTATATAATCTTAACAATTGACATTATTTTTCTCCGATAAATGTCGGGGCTTTGTCAACCAGTTTTTTTTAAGTACGACTGATCTTTAACCCTTAATCTAATACCTATGAAACTATTTACGCTTCTGTCGCTATCACTATGCCTTTTTTTAAAAAGTTTTTCCGCAGGCACACCAGGACTTAATTATAATTATTATGAAGGAACCTGGAGCACTTTACCGAATTTCAGCTTATTAACACCGCTTAAAAACGGAACCTCCACTAATATATTACTTACCCCCCGCAACAGGGATATGCAGTTCGCATTTCAATGGCGCGGTTTCATTACTATCCCTGCCGCCGGCACTTATACTTTTGAAACATATTCTGATGATGGTAGCAAATTATACATTGGTTCTACCGATGTAGTAAACAATGATGGTGAACATGCCAGCCAGTTTGTTACCGGTAATATTGCCTTAAATGCAGGCGTCTATCCTGTTACCATATCATTCTTTCAAAGTTACGGCGCCCAGGCAATGGAAGTATGGTGGTCATCAAACAGCGGTCTTGCCCGTCAGAAGATTGCTGACAATGTTTTTACTATTGATAGTACTGCTGCGGTAAACCCGCCTGCAGCTTCTACTTCAGGACTTACAAGCGCTACCACCAACTATTATTTTTCTACTAGTTCAGGTGATGATTCGAGGACAGCGGAGCAGGCGAAGAATAGTGCCACACCATGGAAAACGCTTAACAAGCTGAATAGTTTTATTAGTAGTTTGAAGCCAGGTGATGCAATACTTTTTAAAAGAGGAGAAACATTTAGTGGTTCTATTATTATGAAACAGTCAGGTACCGCAGCTGCTCCTATTATTTTCTCCGCTTATGGTACTGGCAGTAACCCTGTGATAAATGGATTTTCTGTTTTAAGAACATGGACTTCTGTTGGAAACGGCGCGTGGGAAACTTCTCTTAATGCCGGTTCTTATCTTAATATGATACTTCTAAATGGAATTGTTCAGGGGATGGGCCGGTTTCCAAACATTACCAATGCTAACAGGGGCTACCTTACCCTTGAATCACATTCAGGTAGTACCCAGATAACAGACAACGAACTTGGTTCATCCGTTAACTGGAAAGGCGCCGAAATTGTAGTACGCAAAAATGACTGGGTATTAGACAGGGGAACCATCACAAACCAATCCGGTAACACCCTTACTTTTTTATCACCCACAGCACATCAACCAATAAACGGTTACGGATACTTTATACAAAACAGTCCATTGACGCTCGACCAGCCTGGCGAGTGGTATTATAATCCCGCTACTAAAAAATTAAGAATGTTCTTCGGAACGGCTAATCCAACAAGTTATGCAGTTATGGCAAGTGTAACAGATACCCTTGTTTTTATCAACAACAAAAATTATATAACCTTTGATAACATGTGTTTTCGTGGCGCTAATATAGCTGCCTTCCAGCTGAATAACTCATCCAACATCAAAATACAAAATAGCGAAATTAATTATAACGGTCTTGATGGAATATCGGCGGAGAACACTCCATACATGAGTATTGAAAACAACCTGATTAATCACTCCAACAACTCGGGTGTAAAATTATACCAGGGATCATCTTATGCATCAATCAAAAGCAATGTAGTTCGCAACAGTGGTACAATACCTGGTATGGGTAGCAGCAATAACCAGCAGTACCTTGGCATAATGGTAGATGCTACTCCTTCCAATGCCATTGAGCTTAATACAGTTGACAGCAGTGGATATTGCGGTATCAGTTTTACCGGTGATAATATTTCGGTAAAGAATAATGTGGTAAATTATTTCTGTCTTACGCTAAGTGATGGTGGTGGTATTTATACCTGGGGTGGATGGGATAAAACAAACAGAAAGATCTCTAATAACATAGTGCTAAATGGTATCGGCGCTAATGCAGGAACCAATAACGAAGTAGCGAGTGGCGCGGTAGGTATCTACACCGATGACAGATCATCTAATATAGATATCACCAATAATTCCGTAGCATATTGTACACGTGATGGCATCTATCTTCATAATTCTCATGAAATAAATATTAACAGTAATACATTGTATAAAAATGGCATCCAGCTAAGCATGGTTCATGACGCTCTGGAGCCGGCAGACCCGATTAAGAATGTCATCACTACTAATAACATCATGTCTTCCAGCAAAAGCAACCAGTTTATGATAGAGAACAGCACCATTCTTGATGACATCCCGGGCTTTGGTTCTTATAACAACAACTATTATGTACGTCCGACGGATCAAAATGGTATTATCACAACCACTGTACAGAATAACGGTCAGTATACCGCCGCTTATTATGACCTGGCAGGATGGAACTTGAAATATGGCTTCGATCAACAATCTGTTAACAGCCCGATGAAAATACCTTCTTACACAGTAACGAGATTGATAGGCGAGAATAAATTTGCTAACGGCAACTTCAACAACAATATTGACGGTGCTTTTGTTATGTCCTCTCCGGGAAGGGCAACATCAAGTTTCAACAGTGGTGGAAAGCTGGACGGTGGTGCGATGCAAGTTACCTTTGATGCTGCCGGTGGAGCCGGAAACAGCGTTGGCACCTATATAGATTTCGGTTCAGTAACAGCGGGCAAAACTTACATTATAAAGTTTAGTCTGTTAAGCGCCGCTCCCAATAAAACCATTCAAACATTTATCCAGCAAAACGGCGGATCTTATGCTAAGATGTCGGATCTTAAATACTTTAATCTTTCTACCACACGTACTGATAACCAGTTTTTATTTACAGCTCCTGCTTCAGTAACCAACACTATTATAGCTTTTGAAATAGCCGGATCAAATTGTCCTTTCTGGCTTGATAACGTACAGGTGTATGAAGCAGAGGTAGCGGTCGTAAATCCTGATGACTATATGCGCTTTGAATACAATGGTAGTTCAAAACCAAAATCAGTAGCGCTGAACGGTAACTATGTAGATGCAAAAAACAATCTTTATACCGGTACTATTAGTGTCGCTCCTTTCTCTTCTCTGGTACTGATCAAGCAAACCTCCCTGACTACCGCCGCCTCACAAGCTACTGTGCAAAATACTTCAAGCCTCACGGCAACTTTAGAAACCGGGGCGGTGCAGGCAACGGCAATGACAGTAAAGGTGAGTCCGAACCCGGTTCATGAAAAACTTCAAATAGCAGTTAGCTTACCCAATAACACAGAGGCAGCTTCTATCAGCATTTATTCTCTGAGTGGTATAAAATTAAAGACGGTCGCCCTTGCAACAAACGCCAGTAATGTGCCTGTGGATGTTTCCTCTTTTAATAACGGTGTTTATATCATTAACATAAATTATGACGGACATACTATCACTAAAAAATTTGTTAAGCAGTCTTAAGCCAAAGCATAACAGTTCTTCATTAAATACTTTTTAAATTAAAAACCCGCCTGGACAGCGGGTTTTTTATATTATTTAAAATGAAGTTTTAACATTACCGATGATTTGTACCGGTTCTCGCAACAATCGAAATATCTGCTCCAACAGTAACCGCCTCAACCACGTTGCCTGTAGCAGGTACTGTTGATTTTCTCAAACCAATTGATAGTATACTTTGTGATTCCTTATTATTGTCGCACCGGGCATTGCTATTTATCACTATGCAATGATTATTTTTTTCCGGTGATTGTTGTCATAAAAAAACCGCTGTTAAGCGGCTTATTTATGATATCAGTTATAAAATAAATATCTTGTAACAATTACAAATTTGAGTTTATAATTATTGAGTCTTTACCCTTTCCGACAAATATCTGATCGTGTAAGTACCAAGACGTTTTATATTACCTGTTCTAAGTAACAGTAAAGAGAACATACGGAAAGGAAGATGAATGCTGAAGTAATTATAAATAGATGCTCGTTTTTCAATAGCGGCCTGTTTAATGTTCTCTTTAATCAGGTTAACATTTTCTTTCTTAAGGATCATGTTGGTTATATGAGCCAGTTTATCGAGGCATTGTATAATAGCATCCACACTGTTTTCTTTTAATAAGGGCATACAATTAAAACGAAAGCATTCCACTTCATTGTAAGTTAAACTGTAATTATAACCGGTGTAATAATGAATATTCCTTAAAACCTGGGCATACTGCGTTGTTTCGTATTCGCTTTTTTTAGTTATTCTGCAAAGACTCTCTTCTGATAGCCTGTAATCAAGGAGGACATCATGAAGGCTATGCACCTTATAACGGCGTGTTAATTGCCACCACAATTCAAAATCTTCGGAGTATGGTGTATTGTACATCCCAACGCTCATTACGGCGCTACGTTTATACATTACAGTTGGATGATAGATACAACACTGAAAGGTAAGTACATAATAATAAAAGTCGCTGTTCAGCATTTCAGTTACAAAAGGCTGTTTGCCGGGAGTTATTTCCCTTGCCCATGTACAGAGCAGGCTGCAATCGGGATTCATTAAAAAAAAGTCGTATTGCTTCTGTAACCTTCCGGGGTAACTGATATCATCAGCATCCATTCTTGCTATGAGCTCAGTTGAACACATTTCAATTCCTTTATTCAGTGTAGCGGAAATACCGAGGTTGGTTTCATTTTTTATCAGCCTGATACGCGGATCGGTATATGCATTAATGATCTGTATGCTTGAGTCGATTGAGCTGTCATCAAGTATAAGTAATTCAAAATCACTAAATGTCTGTTGAAGTATACTATCGATAGCTTCAGCAAGGTATTTTTCAGCATTATAGACCGGCATTAAAACAGTTAATATGGGCGTATTCATTTTAGCTGGAATTTTTTCAACTTTACAACTAAGCGGTTAAACAAATTTTTTAAATAATGCAACACTGGTTGATTATACGGTTCAAAGGCGCATTGCAGTAAGCGGTCAATACTTTTATAGTGTATATTATTTTGATAAAGATATTTATGCAGCCAATCAAGAAAGTATTTTCTTACCTGTAAATAATCACCGGCAAGAGTAATCTTTTGGACAAGCGATCCCTCTCTTTGCCGGTACCGGTTATTGCACATAGAAGAAATATATACCGGTTCATTCAAATAAATTTTTGCAAAGAATGCCTGGTCTTCATACAATTGATATTTGCCGGTGAAATTACCTTCGAAACCATTGAGTTTATCGAAGGCTGCCTTTTTTACAATTATACCGGAAGGACAAGGGGCCGCACCATCAGACAATGGATATAATGTTTCCGCCAGTTGCGGTGGAAGAAATAATTTATCCTGCTGTTTCCCTACCTGTATTATTGCATCCACCTTTGAAGCTTCATTACCGTTCCAACTATACCAATATTCTGAGGCCTCGCAAAGCATTGATATCTCCGGATGGGCAATAATAATTTCTACCTGTAAACTTAATTTAGAAGGAGTCCATACATCATCTGCATCGAGTACTGCTATCAATTCTCCACGAGCCATGGCAACACCAAAATTACGGCTTGCACTTAACCCTTTGTTGGAATGATTTTCATGTTCTGCATAAATAATTTTTCCAGGGTAAATCAATGCAAAATGTTTTGCCATTCTTGTACTGCCATCTGAAGATCCATCATCTACCAGTATCAATTCCCAATTAATATAATCCTGTTTAATAACGCTTTCAACCGCTTCTTCAAGGAATCGTTCTTCATTCAGAAATGAAATTATAATTGAAATTAAGTATAGAGGTTGTTTCTCCATCATAAAAATTGAGATGTGCTTTGCCATTTTACGAGCCGTTTCTCAAATTCATTTCCATTCCAGTTTTTTACGTGGAACCTTCCTATCCGGAAGGGATCGGTAAGATTGCTAATAACTTTTTCAGCCGTTGTAAATCCAGCATTTAAATTAAGTTCTTCAGCAACCGACAACGTTAGATCATTATAGTTACCATACGGATAAGCGATTGTTTCCACCGGTTTGCCAGCTATGTTCTCAAGTTCTTTTTTGTTAGCAGCAATTTCAAGGCGCTGTATCTCTTTTGTATGATAAGAAAGCGCAGGATGGGTAACTGTATGCAAACCCAGGTCTATCAACGGATGAGTAACGAGCCCGGATAATTGCGTATGAGTCATAGGAAAACTTTCTGTGGAGGGCGGACAGCTAAAAGAAGCCCAGGACTTTATTTCATTCACTACAACCTGCAACTCAATATGTGGCAGCGGCCTGATACGTTCCCATATCCCAAGGTATAGTTCGCAACGGCGTGTTGGAGGCGATGCGGGCCACGCCCATGATTCATGTTTATCAAGCTGGGCATTTGTTAGTGTACAGTCATTTTCAAGATTATACTCAAACAACTGGCTATTGATCGGCATAGAAAATTTGGCCGGCAAATGTTTGTAACAGAGCAGAATGCTTTCCAATTCATCCCACCAGAATCGTTGCTCCTGACCTGTATAATGGGTAGGAATAAAAAAAGTAGCCGGGCATTGGTATTTTTCCAGTAACGGTTTTGCTTCAAGATAGTTATCAGAATAACCGTCATCAAATGTTAAACAAATACTGTTGTTAGCAACAGCATTATTTTTCAGCGAGGCTACCATTTCCTTTACGGTTATCAGCTTGCCTTTATTTTGCAGAATCTTTAAATGTTGTTCAAATTTATAGGGGCTCACTGCTAATTGCCAGGGATCAGTTTTTAATGCAGCTATACGGTGGTACATCAGCGCCAACGCCTTTGGCTGAAACAAATGCCTGATTTTTTTCCGCAATTGCATATCAGGATAAGAAAGGTTTAACAGCGGTTGCGGTGATGATTACCTGGTAATGAGAATCATTGAAATCCAATTGTTCAGTCTTTAATTCCGGCAAGCCAACACCATAAAGAAATGCAGTTGCCACCAGTACATTACCAAAAGTTTCTACTTCCGTTTTTTCAACAGGAAAAATTTCGGATAATATTTTTGTGATAGAGCTTTCAGTAAAAGAATACAACCATATCTTTTTCCATTCACCCTGGTCTATGTGACTTATTCCAGGTACGGTGAGTAATAATGTCCCACCGGGTTTAAGCACCCGGTAGCAAGTTTGAAGCGCAGCTTTGTAATCATATATCAGGTGCAAGGTTTGAGTAAGTACAATACAATCAAAGCTGTCAGCAGGTATCTGCGGAGCGTTAGTAAGATCACCAATAAAAGTCGCCTGAGTAGCACCGGCGTCTACATGTAATACATCACTTTGAGTAACATTCGATCCGCCAAACCTGAGTGAATACTCGTTATCGCCAATTTCAAGCACCCTGCCGTGGATAAGAAGTGATTGCTTCTTAAGAAATTTTTCTATATAATACCTATCAACCGGACCTCCCCGTTCGTAACCGAAAGATTTACTAAAGGGCGTTACCCGGTTAAAATCACCCATGGCAATTTTACCGGGCGCTGGAATAAAATTTTTATACAACCCGGCTTTATACATCAGCTTAAGAAGGAAATTAAAATTTTGCTTTACTAAATTTTTTTTAATCCGCATAAAGGGTTGCGTTAACAGATATTTTAAATATAAATTCTTACTGTATCGCTTCAGTGTATTGACTTGCAATGCTAGTTTGTCTGCATCAGTATCAATACCTTTACTAAGGTTCGCGTAAATATTAATACAATAATGATCGATCCAGTATTGAATGCCTTTATTAAAACATTCCCTTTCCTTATCACCCGTCAGGAATACTTTTTGCCGGTTCAGTACTATCAATGCATACTCAAGCATCATCGGATAGTTACCAGACATATTTTCTTTATGACGAATATAAACAGCTACCTGCTTTGTATGATGTATAACAGGATACCTCCTGGCTATCTTTAAGTATATATCATAGTCTTCACAGGCTTTTAAGGTAGTATCATAACGAAGCTCGTCAAATGCCCAGCGCCTGTACATAACAGTAGCATGCATCGCGATATAATTTCGCTCCATTAAACAGCAGTAATGATCTTCTTTAATTGTTGTCTTCACCTGGTGACCATGGTTCATATAAACATTGGTGAAGGCCCCTGAAACAAAGGCAGCATCCGCTCTCTCATTAAGATAATAAAGATTGACAGACAACGCGTCTTTAAAAAGCCAGTCATCGGCATCGAGGAACACCAGCAAGCTTCCGGCACTCTTATCAATCCCGGTATTGCGTGCAGCGGAAAGACCCTGGTTAGTCTTATAAATATATTGTACGGTTTTAAACTGTTCGGCGACACTGCGGGTATCATCAACAGATCCATCATCTACTACTATAATTTCATGGTGTATATAGTCCTGCGCTAATACGCTTTCGATTGCTTTTGCAAGATATTTACCATGATTGTAACATGGAATAATGACGGATACAAGAAGAGGTTCAGGGTATGATGAAATTAACATCGTGGCTATAAGAAACTTGCTAAGACGGTTTATTTTTATTCTTATAATAAAAGAAAATACCTGATACTACTCCACGGATTTCACTTATTAAAGTTCGGTTTTGAAATGAGTAACGGGGAAACGCATGAACAAGCATCTGGAAATAATTTTTGGGAAGACTTTGAAATAATCTTTTTTTATAATTTGCCTGTTTGTAATGTGCCTGTTGAATAAGCGCGGCGGCGGCAAACCCCCGCATATAGTTAAAAAGTTGTTTATGCAATTGTTGCAATTCTTTCCTGTGTTCATGGTATACAACCGATCTTGGCGAGTAATGAATATTACCTCCATCAGCAAGTATGCGGAACCAGATTTCAGAATCACCGCTGCATCCTGCCGCACCAACATCTAAGCGCTCATCAAAATATCCAACCCGGTCAAACAGCGATTTACGGAAAGCCATGTTTGCCCCGGCTCCGATTTCCCATACAGGGGGGCCTTCAGCTAACTGTTTATCAAAGAAATTACCGGCGTAAACTTTATCCTGGTAACCCCTGTTGAAGCTCCAGAATTTTTCAAATATTTGCTGAGCTTCAGTTTCAAGAGACGATGCGATCACGAGCCCGGTGGTAGCAATAACATCTTTTGACAGAAACGCTTCCCACGTACGATAGGCCCATAACGGATGTACCAGTACATCATCGTCAATATAGGCTACAATGTCATTTTTTGCCAGCTTAGCCCCTGCGTTTCTTGCAATATCAAGCCCCGCGCGGAGTTCCCTGCAATAAACAACACCGGGAAATTGGTCAGCAACTATCCTGGTGCTTTCGTCTGAAGGTGCATTATCAACTACAATTATTTCACCCGGCAGCGATCGCTGGCTTTTTAACCGCTCCAGGCAATTTTTTAAATGAACGCTTCTGTTACGGGTACATATTACCACCGAAATATCAATTGCCTGTGGAAATGCCTGAGGCAAGAAAGCGGAAAATATTTTATCCATTTCCCGGTTGAAGTTTCGCCAGTCATTCTCAAAAAACGTTTTTTTATAATCTGACCTTTCTATTTTCCGGCTATCGGCATAAAAATCAATGGCAGGATGGATGACACTGAATACATTTTTAAATAACTCTTCCGTTGTTGGCTCTTGGTTTTTTTCAATGAACAATTGTCCCAACGGAATATCGAGCCACCAGAAAACGCAGTAATAGCCTGCTTCTTTAATCAGAGGGAACCCTTCCTGTAGGCCAAGGCGATTCAATTGAATGTCCCGCGTGATGTAGGGTGAATAATTAGACATCGATTATTTAACAGCTGTTGTTAAGAAAAGGAAGTCAGCACTTTTTCCTGCCTTAGGGTAAAAGGAAGCTGGGGACGGATGTAGCCCTTCCACTTGCCATGCCATTTGGTATTTTCCCGATAATCTTTCAGATCAAAATGAAGGCCTTCTTCAAAATAATAAAGTTCCATGGAAGAATCTTTAAGAAAAATGATAGAAAAATAAAATGTACCGTCATTAAGAAAATTGCCCGGAATCATACACTCGCCTGTCATAATACCTTGCATACAATCGTCGTGTGTGGTTAATACTTCAAATACACACTCGCCAGACATTGTAAAGAGTTGCAGGCCCGTTGTAATATTAATCCGGCCGGTGAAGTTATAAAATGAGAATCTAACGGTCAGGGGGGTACGAACATCCATTGATTCAAGGGGATCTTCCAGATCAGGAATCAATTCAATAGACAGCATTTTAATGTAACTGTTACCGGGAGACTGCTCCTGCAGACCCCAATTTTGCTTAACAACTTTATGCTGATATGCACTGAGATAATCATTAACAACTGTTTGCGTATCTCCTGTTGAACAAACAGTGCCTTTTTGCAGCCATATCGTTTTAGAACAAAGGTTATTTATGGCGTTCATGCTATGACTTACAAAAATAATGGTGCGACCTTTTTCTGTTGAGACTTCTTTCATCTTACCCAGGCTCTTTTTTTGAAACTCAGCATCGCCCACCGCAAGTACTTCATCAACAATTAAAATATCAGGTTCAAGATGGGCCGCAACGGCAAAAGCCAACCGAACATACATCCCTGAAGAATATCTCTTGACAGGAGTATCAAGAAACTGGCCTACCCCTGAGAATTCAACGATCTCGTCAAAGTTCCTTCTTATATCCGCTTTCTTCATACCCAGCATGTAACCACTTATATAGATGTTCTCTCTTCCGGATAATTCCCTGTCGAACCCTGTACCCACTTCAAGCATGCTGCTGATCTTACCTCTTCCCCTTACCACTCCCTCCGTTGGCCTTATGATCCTTGATAACACTTTAAGAAGGGTGGATTTACCCGCGCCATTATGACCTATTATGCCCCACACTTCACCTTGCCTTATATCAAAACTTACATTTTTCAGCGACCAGATATAATCATTATGAATCGCCTCTCCGTTTGAATCATCGTGGATATCAAAAAATTTGTTCTTTTTTTTAAGAATATTCGTATCCCACCAAAGTTTCATATCCTGTTTTAATGAACCGGTATCAAGCGTGCCTAAGCGATACAGTTTTGAAATTTTTTCAGCCTGGATAATAAGATCTGACATAATTTATTTAATCAAAGTACATCTATTAATTTGTCGCCCATTTTATTGAAAAAAAGCAATCCTACGGCCAGCATCAGCAGCATCATTGCCAGACTGTAAAAGAATTGCAATTCAGTTACATATCCCTTTCCCAGCAATGCAAGCCGGAAGGATTCGAATTGAGAGGAAAGCGGGTTAGACATCACCAGCAACCTTAATTTTGGTGACACTGAATTCAGCGAATAGATCAAAGGGCAAACGAACATCAGTAAACGAAGTATCAGCTGGATAATGTTTTGAAGGTCACGGTATTTAGCAGTAAGTATTGAAAAAATAAGACCCGACCCAAGCGCGATACCGGAGGTTATGATCAACACCGGAATAACAAGCCATACATACCCGAGGTGGAGTGTTATTTGCCCGGAGAGATTATAGTACATAAGGAAGACTGCGAATAAAACCAGTTGTATCAGGAAGCGGATCCAATGTAAAAACATACCCGACAATGGTGTAATGATACGCGGAAAATATACTTTACTAAAAATATAAATATTACCTAAAAAAGTAACGGAGGTGCCAAGAAAGATGTCTGAAAATAAATTCCAAAGTGTGATACCGGCCAGGTAATATAAGATCGGCGGAATACCGTCTGTAGAAACCCTCATCATTTGGTGAAACACCAATACATAAATCAGCACGGTGAGAATAGGCTGAAGAACCGCCCAGAACGGCCCCAGCAGTGTTTGCTGGTAAGAAGCCAGGAAATCTTTTCTTACTAATCGAAACAGAAGATCTTTATATGAATACAATTCTTTTAAGCTTACCCCCAGCCAGCTTGTTTCTTTTTTGATTTCCCATTCCCAATGTACTTGTTTCTCTAACATGGTATAAGCTTGCTTTTCCTACTAAGATAAATACAAATCATTCAGGTACATGAGTATGTAAATGGTGTTCGAACCTATTAAACTTTTCTTTGCTGCCTTCAAACCAAGTGAACTACCAAAATGAAGCAGGTATAGTCTAAAAATATAATAGAAAGTTTTTAAATTCTTATCCAGCTTCAATGCTCCGCGGGCTTGCACAAAAGCCATTTCTTTATTTTCAGGATAGATTTTAACGGAAGCCCTTGCATAATGATTAGAAAAATTTTTTTGTGCTTTGCTTTTATATTCCTTTCTTTTATTCAACGGGAAATATTCCTGAACGATGTCTATTACCCTTGAGATGTCAATGATATTCCGTCCTGTTGAAATACTATGCTTAGTGACATTTGTACCGTGACCAGCTCGGTATAATGCCAGGCATTTTGGCGAAAACGCTACCTTGTAACTTGCTGCGATGCGTATCCACATTTCCCAGTCTTCTCCATAGTCAACCGCAAAGAAACTGCCCAGGCGCTCATAAACGCTTCGCTTAACAACCATGGACGGTGGCTGTAATTGCTGGAAGCCTGCTATTCGTGCAAGAAAATCATCAACAATACCTCTTGGCGGAAACAGGTTAGCCGCCCACTCACGCTCTTCATTACCCTTTTCATCGATAGTCGCTGATCTTGCGTAAGCAGCCCCAATCTCCGGAAATTCATAAAACAATGCTTCAATTTCGGCATAAAAACCAACCTTCACGGCATCATCACCATGTAAAAGGTGCACCAGTTTACCTGTTGACCTGTTAATGCATGTTTCAAAATTTCTTACGCTTCCCTTGTTGATGTCCTGCCTGTAAAAAGCTATTCTTCCTTTTCCGATTTCATCAACTAAAGCGCCAACATCTCCATCCGTACTACAGTCATCTACAACCTCTATCTGCATTTTACTTTTACCCGGATCCTGTGCCAGGATACTCTCAAGGGTGAACCGCAAAAACCTTATACAGTTATAGGAAGGTATCATAACAGACCACAAAGGCCGGCTTTCATTTGCATCAAGAGCGGCAATCAAAGGGGGAACCTGGGGAATGCGTTCATTCATTCATGTAGATTTTTATACATCCGTGTTATGATTTCTCCTGATTTACCTTGCAAAGTTGCTTTAAATTTTGAGTGTCTGTTGCTATTGCTAATGATGAACATATAAATTCAGGAAACACTTTACAATCAGAAAGCATCTGCTTAAATTAATTTTATTTCTAACAGAGCTTTTCACATAACGGGTGCCTCATTTATTGAGTATAAATAAAAGATAACTTTATCAAACAGGTATAAAATTAAAACGCATTTTCTTCTCCCTTCATGGTGTTAAGCACAGTAATGAATATAATTTTAAGATCAAGCATGAGGCTCCAGTTTTCCATATACCATAGATCGTGTTCAACTCTCTTCTGCATCTGGTCAGGTGTTTTAGTTTCACCACGAAAACCCTTGATCTGTGCCCAACCGGTAATACCTGGTTTCAATAACTGTCTAACCATATACTGGCCGATGATACGTGAGTAACTATCGGTATGCTTAAGCATGTGCGGCCTTGGCCCTACCACACTCATATCTCCTTTCAATACATTGAGAAACTGGGGGAATTCGTCCAGACTTGTTCGCCGTAGTATCTTACCTATTCTTGTCACCCTTGTATCATCTTTAGTAGCCTGTTCTTCGTTGGCTTTATCATTCACCCGCATGCTTCTGAACTTCAGACAGAAAAAACTTTTATTTTCCTTTCCGCTTCGCGATTGTTTGAAAAATATAGGGCCTTTTGATTCGAACCAGATTAGTAAACTTATAATAGGAAATAACCAGGAGAAAATAAAGATCACCACCATTGAGCTTACAAAAATATCAAACAGCCTCTTGCGGATCCTGTTACCCAGATCCTCCAGCGGCTCATTACGCATGGAGATAACAACCATTTCCTTGAGGTAGTCAATATGCACATGCCTTTTAACAAAGATTCCAATGTCCGGCACAATCTTGAAACGTATACACAACTGATCCGCCATTTGTATCAGATGATAAATATTAAGATTGTGCTCAGGAGCGATGGTGGAATAAATCTCGGTTACACCATACTCCTTACATACATTCATTGCATCACTGATATTACTCAGGATAGGGTAATGCGAAAGCTCGTTAACATTTTCAAACTCTTCACAGAAACCAACTATTTGTTTATTAATGCCATCTTCTTCAAGATAACTGACAAGTCGTTTAGACAGATTATTATATCCTATAATGATTACCTTATTTATCAGGTACTCTTTACTCTTAAAATAGTTATATATCGCCAGGTAAAGAAAACGGTTAAAAACAAGCGAGATGAAAATACTGCTCAAAACACTGAAGATAAAAGCCGGGTCAAAATATTTATACTGCCTGATAAGAAAAACATAAAAAATAACAAGCACCAAAAAATATACGAAAATGTGCAGGGTTCGCTTTGTGAAGAGTTCAAATGACAAAACATATTTTTCATGGTATAATCCGGCAAGCAGCGTAACGGCTGACCATGAGATACTCAGCGAGAATCCAAAGTAGATATATTCAAAATAATTATAACCTTCAATTTGTTCCAGGTGAAAAAATGTTCTGGCTAAATAATATGTTGTAAAGAACACAGCATTTATAATCAGAAGATCCAATGCAGCAAGAATCAATTGCAGGTGGCGTAAAAATCTACTATTCATTTTACAGGTATTTTATCATTACGGTCAGGATTATAAAGTCAATACAGACTTTATTTTTTTGTGTTTTTAAAATGGCAGACTTTTTAATAATGCTATAGCAGCTATGTATTTAAATACAGCGTATTAAAGGGGAATATCAAAATAGGTGATCTGTTTTACTGGTAAGATATGGCGCTTGATCAATAAATAACCATGTTGTGATAACGATTTATTTGATACCGGGAATCAGTTGTCATCTTCGCTATCATACATTTATAAATTATACAATCAGTATTTGTATAATACAGCGTTTAGGCATACACGACCTTAGATAGCATAGCTTTTTGTATTATTATAAAGGCTTGGTTTATACCCCCACCTGCATTCCATCATATTCATGGATCAGCTTGGCAGTTTCCTGGATATTTCCTCTTGATGATGCTCCGAACAAAATCGATTCTACATTCGGCAAGCCGCAAACATATTGTATAGCTTCCTTTGCAGGAATAGCCCCCGCTGCCAATACCTGCATCGCAATGGCACGGACTTTTCTGGTTTTGAGCACATGCTCGTAAGCTTCTTTTCCACCAGACATTCTGAAGCCGACTTTATTAATGGAAGAACAAATTATGGGATTTTTTATGCCTGCGCCTTCGAGCACTGATAATAATTTAGGCATATTCATGGTGATGAAACCTGCTTCGGCATTGTATTTTTTCGCAACATATTCATGAAAGGCTTTCAGGAAATCTACCATTCCCAGTCCCAAAAGTAAATCGGTAATAACATTTTGAAGGAAGATCACCGGGGTACTGATACCTCTGAACATTTTCATTTCAGCATCTATCATAAGTTCCATTATAGAAAGATAATCTTTAGATAAATATGCTACACCACCTTTAAATAAAGTGCCAAAAATATTACCAGGTACATATTGTTTGATGGTACCGGCTATTCCCAGTTCTGTAACTGCATTAGCATATTTATGTGCATAAGGCATACAGGGGCAAATTTTAAAATTACTGTACTTCTCAGGATGGTCCCTGATGAAGTCGCAAATATTCGCTATCCTGTCATGAGTGGTACACATAAATGTATTGATGCTCGCATCCATTGCGTAATCAAGGGTCTTTATAATAGCGGCATCATTTTTAAATTTCATGGACTGAGCCCTGGATTTCTCATCCGATATATGGTTGACAGCAAAAAACTGGTTGTCACCAAAAAGTATGCGTTCCATTTCTAATTGTTTATACTGTTTTTAATTAAAGATATTACTCTGTCTGTATGCCAGGCACTTTCAAAATTGTTGATCGAGTTAGGCACTTTCTTTTGTACGGCATTTATAAAGTAATCAATCTGTGAGGAGTATTCTTCGCCACGCAGGTAAAAATCTACAGGTTCCGTTAAGTCTGTAATATATTTTACGTTCCAGCCTTTTGAATATCCGGAAGGGCATTCGGAAGTTTTAAAATATACCTTCAACTCGTTGGCGTCACTGATGATCTTTCCTTTACTACCCATAATTGTAAGAGATGTTGACATCTTCCTGTACGTTTCATCACTCCAGTTAACCGATAAAACTCCTGACACTTTGTTTGATAGTTCAAGTAAGGAATAAACGGCATCTTCTACATTCCTGGAATAAAAAGATTTCAAAATAGAGCCGTTGATTTTTGTAATCGGACCGAGTATGTAATTGATAAGATCAATAACATGTGAAGCATAATCCATCAAACAACCACCACCTTCTGAAGGGTCCGATCGCCAGGTCTCCTGCTTGGCTTTTATTACAACAGGACCATAGGATTCTCCGGCAAAATGGTAAATGTCGCCAATATAACCTTCATCAAGGATTCTCTTAACTTCCTTGAAAGTCCCGATAAATTTATTGTGATAACCTACCTGGTTTACCAGGTTATTGCGTTTTGCAATATCAACAAGCTCCCTGCCTTCTTCAGGTGTAAGACACAACGGTTTCTCAGCAAATACATGATTGCCATTTTCTAAAACCTTTTTTACCATACTACCATGGTACTTTGTAGGCACTGCAACAAAAACAGCTTCCGGCTTGGCTTTATCCAGCATATCTTCATAGTCAGTAAAACACGGAAATGACGAATATTTTTTGAACACGTCAATAACCATCTTTGAAGTATCGCTCACACCTACAACTTCGACGTTAGGATGCGCACCTAAAATAGAAAGGTGTGAAATGCCCATTTTTCCAGCGCCTATTAAAGCAACTTTTACCATCTAATTAATTTTTTAAAAGTTATTCTTACTACAAACAGGTTTCTGAAAAGCATCAATTGATTTTAGTTTTAAAAATTGTCCCGGGCATTATAAAAATTCAGGTAAATCTTTCCAACAAATACTTAACTTAAAAGGCCTCTTTGTATTTCAGTTATACCGGTCAAATACATTGCCCGTTCCAAGGCATAATTTACGTATTATCAGGATGTGATGTTTATATTGTTTATTGTCTTTTAACACTGTGCAATCTGTAACCTTCAAAGTTTATTTATTACCAGCATAACTGATAAGGTTTAAAATTATATACCTGCATACAATTGATCCAGTTTGGCAATATACGTAGGAAGAGATAAATTTTCCTCCACATATTTCCTGGCATTTTTGCCGATGAAGGTAAGATCAACTTTTTTCAAAATAATTTCTTCCATTTTTTTTGCCAGTAGTTCGGGATTGCTTTCTGCCAAAAGGATACCATTGTAATTATCATGAATTACACTTTTGATAGAGGCTACATCCGTTACAATCACAACACATTCAGCAGCCATAGCCTCTATCATGGCTATAGGCATACCTTCACTATGCAGAGAAGGCAACAAAAAAACATCCGAATGCTCCAGGGCTGACCATTTATCTTTTCCGGTAACAACGCCATAATAAGTGTACTGCAAATTCTTATACTTATCAAGAGAAGCGAGCCAGTCGTTTAATTCAACACCCGCACCATAAATACTTAGGTTGAACAAATGAAAATATTTTGAAAGGTATTTTAAACTTTCACTGATCGTATAAATACCTTTCATGGTATGTATACGACCCATAAAAATAAATGTAAGTTTATCATTTTCATGCCTTCTGCTCAGGCTATCAGTGCAGGTAATATCAACTGCATTAGGAAAGGAATAAAATGACAGGTTCCCATATCGGTTTTCTAAAACCTGTTTTTCCAGATCGCTGAGCACCACCACAGCTTCCGCCCCTGTAATTATTTTTTTTAATAAATATGCTATCAATCCTTTTTTTGGTTCATTCATTAAGAAGTAACCACCGTGAATGTGCAAAATAACCTTTTTTTTAAAGAGTCTTTTAACTATAAAGAACACTATAGACTCCCGTATGATGGAAGGCTTTTCTAACCCAACATTCAGATGGGCGATATCGTACCTTTTGAATACAGTGGTGTAAAATATAAGGAAAAAAACATTTATTTGTTTAAAAGCCCAAGCCATATTTTTCACCTTCTTTTTATCCTTGCTGCCTAATTGAAGATGCACAAATTTAAATTGGCTAAAATTCATAATATCCGCTACCAGTGATGAAATTCCACTGACGTTTTCTTTGACATCGAGGCTTGGACTAGATATTAACACTCTTTTGTTTTTCATAATACCGGACTGTTGGTTCCTTCAATAATTTTATATTAAAAAAAACACTGCTAGTTCTCTGATTCCACAATCACATTTTTCACCTCGCTTTGATTGTCAGGTGATTTTCTTTTTTCAACAGCAGGGTTACCTACAACAATACAATTGCCAGAAATATTTTTTGTTACTACCGCGCCACAGCCAATTTTTACATTGTCTTTAATGTATATATCCCCAATGATACAAACATTACTTCCCACATCAACGTTGTTACCTAAAACAGGTGAAGCGCTGGAACTTCCATCCTGCAGAATTTTGTTGCCTATAGTAGTCGATTGCCTGATTGTGCAATTTTTTCCTATAACTACCCTGTCGTTAATCACGAGTGCCTGCCCGTGGTACAAAATAAAATCTTTACCAATCTGAACTTTCCATGGAATTTCAATACTAAAAAACCACTCTACCAAAATCTTATAAAATACCAAATAGGGAATTCCCCAATAATAATAGATCTTTTTTTTAGTACAAAAATTTGCGATCCTAAAGAGTAACAAGATGATCCTTCCTTTAGTATTTCCTTTGTTAATTTTCCAATCCTGAAATATAAATTGAAAATAATTCATTCAACTCTTTATTATGTTTTTGGTTACCGACTTTTGACTTTGGATTATTAATAAACTACAAGCACTAATATGCAAACTTCTAATTCAGCAAACGATCATAAACATTCAAATATTTTTGAGTACAGGATTTAATCGAATAAATGTCACTTACAGGTAAGACAGTCTGGTTCATCAGTGCTTCTATTTTATTGTTATCATATAAGCTAACCATCATGGCAAGCTTACTTGCACAATCGCCGACATCGGTGTTCTTAAACAAAAATCCGCCAGGCGCATGGGAAATAATTTCAGCAGGGCCATCGATATCAGATGCCAGTACAGGAAGCCCTGCTGCGAATCCTTCCAGAATCGTTAACCCAAATCCTTCATATCTTGAAGGCTGAATAAGCAAATGATATGAGCTGAGATTTTCAAATAGCCAATCCCTGCCACGCTCACCGATAAAGTTTACATTAGTATTTAATCCAAGCTCCTCTACCATTTTTTCAAGGGAGTACCGGGACTCTCCGCTTCCGATAAAATCAAGGGTAAAGTCAGCAATACCATTGTTATTCTTAAGTGTATGTAATGCATTGAGCAAAATATCCTGACCCTTTTTTTCATATACCAAACGACTAAGCTGCACAAGCCTTAGAGGCTCCCCTTCCTTTAACGAAAATTGCTTACGCTGACGGAATAATTCGAAGGAAATACCATTGTAAACTTTTGTCACATGACCTTTCTTATATTTTAATACTACTTCAGCATAAACAGCATCCGAAATTGCCACTGAAATATTATACAGGTCATAATAATCAGTTGGTATCCCAACATCGTGGATCGTTTGCAGCAGTTTGCTATGTTTCGTTTTTATGATCCTTGCCATATTAGGTTCATGGCAGTGGATAATGTCAGGTTTTAATTTTAAAAGCAATATATTAAACCTGATAATTGGCAATGGATTTTTATCACCTTCTTTCCTTTTTATGTAGTACACTGTCACCCGCCTATCAAGCTGTGCTATTAATTTTTCGTTCCATTTATTATTAATAATAATTAGAGATACCTCATGATGACCACACATTTCATTCAGTAAATCAACTGACAAAACCTGTGCTCCCCCAGTTTCAAATGTAAACAAACAATGAGCAATCTTCATTAGCAGCTGTTATCTTTAAAGTATCAGGACGTCAATTATCCGCCGCGCTTTTTAAAATTTGAATAATATATGATACCAAATTTTATTAAGGATGAGGGAAGAAGCATTATCACATTACCCAGTGTTCTGATGTGCCAACTGAAAGCATATTTGACAAGCGAATTACTTTCCCGTCTTCTGTTACTTGCTATTCCGAGTAGTATTGTATAAATCAATCGCAAGTTTAAGGCTTTCGGACTATAACGCTTTAAATCCTCGTGATACAATGAATAATACATTTGTTCGGATTCAAATTTAAGCCTTATTGCAGGCAAACTAAGCAGTTGTGAAGAGGTGGTAAGACTATCGCTTCTGTTTCTCTCGCAAATAGTAGTTACTAAGGGAACCAGCAACTGTGGTGAACTTTCTTTTTTAATACGAAGCCAGTTAAGAAATTCAAACATCCTAAACTGCTCGAAAAACATATATTTCTTAAGTATCCCGGAAGATACTACATGTGTAAAATCACCGTATACCTTACCTCTTAACCAATCTTCGTATTTAATATAAGTATTGGTTGTTAAGATTTTAAATTCTTCTTCACGATCAGCTATGCCAAACAGAAAATGTTTTACTGTAGGATTGGCTTCCAGGATGCTTTTAACTTTAACCAGGCAACCATCTGCCAATTTATCATCGCTGTCAAGAAATAATATAAAAGGTTTTGTGGCAATTTCTATCCCCCTGTTCCTTGCGTAATTAACACCATGATTCTGATCATTAAGGTAAACTTTAATATATGGATGATTAACAGCCAATGTCGCCAGATACTCCCGGGTTGAATCTATTGAAAAATCATCAATTACAATCACTTCCAGTCCATCATAATACTGTGTCAATACACTTTTCATACACCTTTGCAATTCCCTTACTCTATTATAAGAAGGAATGATCATACTGATCACTGAAAAAACCTTTTACTCATTTCAAACAAAATTTTCATCAAATAAAATGAATTTAAAATATCCGGACATTCTAATTATTTACCATTTCTTATTTAGAAAGAGAAATCAATTTAAATTAATGTACAGGCTTAGAAAAAATCTTTGTACTGATGATGAAACGCTATTAAATGATAAACATGTATAAATATAAAATTTACATTTTAATGAAACCATTAAATGGAGTGAATAAGTTATTGTTACAATGCTAATGTATCAAAATATTAAACAATAACAATTACAATTACCTGTTAATTGCGATGCAAGAAACATCACCAGTAAGCCTGGCTTTTCGTAGAAATAATTAAATACAGAGCTAGATTATGAGCTGCTAATTACTGCCTCTTCAGACCTGAATAACGTATGATACCGTATTGTATTACGGAACCAGGAATAAGCATAGCTATTTTACCCAACGCTTTTATAGACCATTTCCCGGCATAATTGATCAACGATTTACAATCGTCTTTCTTATTACAGGCAATCCCGAGTAAAATTGTATAAAGTAATTTAGTATCAAAAGATTTAGGGCTGAAAATTTTCAGATCTTTATGGTATAATGAGTAATACATCTGCTCGGACTCGAACTTTGATTTTATTACGGCAGCATTTTGCAACTTTGACGAAAGAGTCAGGCTGTCAGCAGTTTGTCTGTCGCGCTGCGTGACAAGTTCATTTACTAAGAGCTGGGGAGCGGTTTCTTTCTTTGTTCTTAACCAATTAAGGTGTTCAAACATTCTAAACTCTTCGAAGAACAGGTATTTTTTCATTATACTTGTCAATACTACATGCGTAAAATCACCGGAGATATTTCCTGCCAGCCAGTCTTTATAAAGTACCATTTTATTACCTTCAACATTTTCAAACTCCTTCGCACGGTCGGATACGACAAACAAAAAGTGTTTTATTTTTTTGTTGGCAAGGAGAGCCGACTGGATTTTAATAAGACTGCCGCTCATCAGGCTATCGTCACTATCTAAAAATAATATAAATTCTCTTGAGGCAACTTCAATACCTCTATTCCGTGAAAAGTTAACACCCGAGTTCTCTTTATTTAATATAACCTTAACGACTGAATTTTCTGCTGATAGCTGAAGGAGATATTCAGCTGTGCCATCTGTCGAGGAGTCATCTACCACTATAAGTTCCACTCCTTCTTTCTGCTGGGTAATTATACTATCAACACATTTTTTTAATAACGCCAGTCTGTTGTAGGTAGGTACGATGATACTTATCATATTTGGATTAAGATTTAGATAACGTAACAAGCCGGCAAAAGTTGTTGTTTACGATATTTCTATATGACAAGCAAAGGACTGCGAATGGCTATAATAAAAGTAGTATAAATTTTAATTCGTAGCGTTTTTTTGTCTCAGATTAACTAAATGTTTTTTAATATATTTTCTTGCAATGTGACGTGGCAATTTTATTATCGAGAAAATAATTGTGGGAAATTTAACCAGATAGGAAATTTTGCTTCTATCAACCCAGTCACTCATAGGGTGAAAAGAGCCGAACCACTTAAACTTAAAAATTTTAAAATTCTTCAATCCATTGAACAGGTAAGTAAGATAAATTGAGTGATAATTCCCATACCTCAGGTGCAGAACGGTGAATTCTTTGTCCTGGATTGAATAGTTACTACTAAGGTTCGATGCCGTTCCCTCAAGATAGTATCCTAAATGTTTATTCACTTTAACCATGCTATACTTACCGGCTACACGTATCTGAAAATCCAGATCAGCAATTAATCTAAACTGTTCATCAAAATATCCTATCGTATCATGAATATCTTTACGCCACATGGGGAAGCAGCCAATATGGAAGTTCTTACTGAAGGTGTCATTGTCCGGATTGAATTCAGGTTCATTAACATCTTTCCCTTCTGTATCGCCATATTTATTTACAATTTTAAAATTTCCATAAGCAAGTGCTGCCTCTGCATTCTTATCTAACCCATCAGCCTGGTCAATCAATGAATGTGGAAGACGAACATCATCTACGTTCCAGATGGTGATATACTTCCCTTTCGCTATTTTTACCCCTCGGTTCCAGGTAGTATATAATCCTTCTCTTTCTATTGTTATGTGTTTAATAAAAGGGAGCCTGGGTAAGAAGTCATTGATGATTTTTAATTCTTCTTCTTTTGGGGAATTATGAATAAGCAGTACTTCGATTTCAGCTTTGTTTTCTATAAGTAAAGCGGCTTCAAAATAGCCCTTCAAATATTGCTTACAGTTAAAGAGGGAAGTTATTACTGTGATGCGACACATTAAATACCGATTATGAAGTTTATAAATAGTATGACTACAACTGTTTTATTAGTCCTGTTAAGTGTTTACCAATGGTTTTCCAGTTTAACCTGTTTTGATATTCGAAGTAAGAGGACAGTGCTAATTGATTGTATTTTTCTTTATTGATAAAAATGGAACTGATCAGCTTAGCATAGTCGCCGGCGGTTGCAGATAAATCTAAAGTAAATCCATTAATACCATCTGTAATTGCGGAGGTGATACCACCTGTCTTGCGCGAAATAGAAGGCATCCCAAATGCACTTGCTTCACAGAACACACATCCGAATGCTTCAGCTATCGATGGTAAAAAAAGAAAGTGGCAGTTTCGGTAGAGGCTTTCCAATAGCGCCTTATGCTCAGGTATTGCTTTTTTCAGATATCCATGATTAATAATAAAATCCGGGATATCATTGATTGGAATATCCGGTAAGCCTACAAAATGGAGTTCGACATCTATCCCCATTTCCTTCATTTTTTTTACAGCGGAAATAACTATGTCACCGCCTTTTCTTATAAAAGCAACCCCGTTAAATAAAATTTTAAGTTTGTTCTTGTCCCTGTTAAAGATAAAATTACGCACCTCATTTTCTGAGTAGCTTTCATTAAAGTTAGCACCAAAAGGTAAAACTTTAACTTTTGAAGGAGCGATGCCATAGTATCCGATAGCAGAATCAGCAGCCCATTGAGAAGAATAAACGGCTAAGGCACAGCTATCCAGCGACTGTTTTTCTACTTCGTGACCCTGGCGTATTATATCCTGGGATAAATTTAAAGAAGGTTCATAATAATCTAACCAACAGGCAAATGTTGCATCGGTAAATATTATTTTGGGACGGTCTTCTTTTACGTAAGCAATCGGAATACTTCCTGGTGAAAATATATAATCAGACTTGCTATTCTTAAGTTTCTTAGACACAAAATCCGAATAGCTTTTGGCCGCGGAAACGGTTCGTTCAAAAAAAAATTTCTTATTTTTTATTTTCGAATAATATCCTTTCTTAAGGAAATTGACAATATTGATATTAGCCTTAAGATCTCCAATATATTGCAGATTGTTTCCACTATCTTCAAGGGATTTACTAATGTAATATCCTAAACCCGACCAATTACTAACATCATGCGAGTTATAGGTAGAAACAAAGGCGATATTCATTTGAGATTACTGTTTGTAATTATAATCATGCTTGATATTTTCATGCAGCGTTTTCCAAAGCTTCCACTGGCTCAACTGATGGTTTCCATTTGTTAAGTTTGATAACCGAATACAGCGCGAAATTCATAAGAGTCCAGACATTACCAGTTAAACTTTCACCCATTATCTGCGAACTGATAAGAAGAGCCAGGAAATAAGCACTTAGGTAACCGGTAAGCCAGTCCTTTGTTTTTGTAAAGGTTATAAAGCTGTCAATAAAAAAAACAAATACGATCCCAAAGATCATTAACACGCCTATCCAGCCGGTGTGCATTAAAAACACCGGGATAGTAGAGTCTGCGATCCAGGCTCCAATAGCACTCATGCGGAAGTAATACTTTCTATTCATGCCGGCACCCAGGAAAGGATTCGATAAATTCACTATCCTACTTGCTTCCTGTACGTATTCAAGACGAATATTTACGTTCTCTTCACTTTTCCCCTGGCTTTTAGCAGCAAGCAACCGTTCTGAAAAATAATTTGCCTGGCCGGGAAATACTTTCTGAATTACTAGGAGAGACACTGATAAAAAAGCTATAAATAAAATGAGGTTCGTGACTATTTTACCACTTAGCTTATAACCATACATTACCATGAGAAATACTATCTGAATAATTACAACAAAAAGAATTGATCTGGTAAAAGTGAATAGTATCCCTACAGGCAATATCATAATATTTAAGATCACTAAATATTTAGGCACTTTGAATGTTGGAGTTAGCAGCGACAATATACTTAATACAAGTACAGGTATAAGCCAAAGGGGAATAGTTCTGAAATCTCTGAGGAAAGATTCCGTGCCATAATCTACCTCAACATAAATCAACGACGGATCATAGAAAGTTATAATCTTACTTGAGTTCAGGATATAGATGATAGTTGAAACAGGAGTAACATAAAACATCAGTTTTATAAGCTGCTCATATTGTTCTCTGGAAAACGCTTCAAATATAGCAACCCATAAAAAGTAACTAAGGGAGATATACATAAAAGCCCTTCCCGTTAGAAAAACTTCATTAGAATCCGGAAAGGCTAAAAAAGACCTTAACCACAGGAAGATAACATACAATAAAAAAATAGCAATAAAGGTGGTCCCGATCCATGGTACTTTTTTATAACGGATCTTCATAAGTACGATAGCGATGCCTAGCATAAGAAAAAATAATACATCTATAAAAATAGTAGTATAGGGAGATAATATATTTTTACCGCCAATGGCTATATACTGATTTATAAACGCTGCCTCTCCCTGCTGAAGGGCAATAGGTAAGATTAAATAGTACACCGGATTTTTCTTACCCATGTACAGACTGATGATTACATAAAGAGCTATCGCAATCAAATGATAAGGTATATTTTTTAAGAATTAATGAGTGATACCGTATAGTACTCAGTTATAATTTTTCATCTCTTCTAAAAAAGATGGTATATCAAAACAGTATTTCGCAACTTTTTCTAAAACTTTTTCATCTTTATCCCACCATTCCACCGCTAATAACTGTGCTATGATATCAGGTGTAAATCTGTATTTCACAATTTTTATAGGACTACCTACGGCCACTGCATAAGGCGGGATATCTTTACTTACAACAGCCCCTGCACCGATAACAGCGCCATCACCAATTGTAATTCCATCAAGGATAATTACGTTTCTGCCAATGAAAACATCATTCCCTATCATAATCCTTTTTCTCTCTTCGAACATGTTAGTTGTTACCAATGTTCTCCCGTTCTGTTTGCCTGTTGAATAAAACATCGGTGATGTTGAAACTCCTTCTATAGGATGCACACCCCAACCGGCACACAGATCAGGTCCTATAGAACAATACTTTCCAATAGTAGTCATTGAAATTCTGCCATTAGCCGAAATATATGTAGCATCTCCAACGATGGTATCAGCATAACTGTAAGGTTCGTATAATTTTGCCTTTGGTGAAATGATACAATTTGAAAGTTCCTTTTTATTAGGATTTAACAGATAGTATAGTTTAGACTTCAGGAGATCAATGTACCTCATAGAATATTTAAAATTGTGCTCTTAATTCCTATCATCACTCACCTCATCTAATTTAATTAAATTTCGAATCATGTTTATCTATCCCAAATTCCAACAGCTGTCTGGTTGATTATTTTTTCGCATTGAATTGAAAAAACAATTCCCATGATAGTAAATAAAACAGTATTGGCACTTACGATCCCTGCAAGTCCGAATTTTCTTCCTAAAAAGATAGCCAAAGGGATGTTAGCCAGCGAACTTGCAATAACCAGGTAAAGCTGAAGTCTGACCTTACCTACACCATTTAACAAATAAACATGGAGTGTTTGCCACATATACGCCATCACATAAAACGCCATCCCTAATGACAGGGAAACAGGGACAATCACGGCTTTACCTATCCAGAATTTATACAGTGTCTGCGATACCAGAAACAATGCCAGGGAGCCTATGGCAAGTACGAGCCATAACTGCCGCATTTTTTTAATGCTGACTTTGATCCAGCTAAAATCCTTTTTTGCGTAAGCGTCCGTAAAAGCACTCCAGAAAGGTGTGATGATAATAGTAAATACCATCATTAATATAGAAAACAATTTGTTTGATATGCTGAAGGTAGTAACAGATGCGGGACCCAATATTCTTGTTATGATAAGCGTATCCGTTTGAAATAAAATCAGCGCACCCATTTGTATAAAAAAGAATATACCGCCAGTGTTGATTAAACTTTTTGCAAACCTGAAATCAACATTCTTTATTTTAGGGGATAATAATGCCAGGTTTGTTTTGAAAAGGTATAAGCTGGATATAAACATTACCACGATAGGTGTACCGGCTAAAACCAAAACAAGTATCAACAGGTTTCCCGTAACAGTTCTGGTAAGCACATAGATAATAATCAAAGTACCTAACTGGCCGATAAACGCTATTACAGAAGACTTTGAAGGTTGGTGGGTAGCTGTTAGCAATGTATTGAGAAGCTGCATCACAAATTGAATGCTGCAACACAGCAACACCACGATAATAACAGGTCTTATACTGTATGCCACAGATGCCGGAATATTAAGAACACTGTTCCAGTTGACAAAGAAGCTTAAAGCAAAAACAACTACAAAGAAAAGCAGCGCTATGAGGCTCATAGCCGCATAGGTAGTACTGACGTACTTATTCATTTCCTCTTCCTGATTTAAAGCCAGCGCATGGGCAAGCTTGTTTTTCAGGCCATTTCCTAAACCTATATCAAAGAAATTCATCCATCCGACTATAGCGCTTATAGTAAGCCATATCCCATATTGCACGGGATTTATATAAGTAATTGTAAGTGGAACCAATAACAAAGAAACAGGAATACTTGCGCCCTTGATCAGAAAAGAAATAGTAACATTCTTTTTCAATTTTACAGAACGCTCGTGCCCATCCTTAAAAAAACTACGACTTAAAGTTTTTACCAGGGATATCATCTATGCAACAACATTGAAGACAAGTATTTTTATTATGAATTATGAATACTTAAGCGGATCGCCTGTAAAGCATTATTAAATAATAACAGCTTTTAAATACCATCAGCTGACTTTTGTCATTAAAGCCGACACTTTCTGAATATTTGATTTTTCTATTTCAGCAACCAGTGTATAGCCCATTGTTGGCAAGAGAACCTTAACGGTTTTATTTTTAATCTCAAGTACATTTCCTTCTCTCATCATTAAAGGGCCACCAACTATTCTTACCTTATCATTTAAATTTACCGTTGACTTTTCTATCTGTACATTATGGTATTCATTCAAAAATCTTTTTATTACGTCAATCTCCTCTTCACGTATCATCGCAGGTTTCTGTAACCAGTAAACGAAATTTAAAACACCGGTGGTTTCTCTTACCATTAATTGTTCTATACTGGAAACGTTTACAAAAACATACGATTGAAACAAAGGTTCCATAACAATCTTTTTACGATCACTCCACTGTTTTTGAACTTTATTTAAAGGACAATAGTTTTCAATGTTCTTACGTGTCAATAGGCCCGCAACCTTTTTCTCCCAACGGGGTTTAGTATATACAGCGTACCACATTTTTTCTTTAATTATCATTTAGATATTTTTAAACGTTTTCATTAATCGAATAGGTTTAAAAGCTTCGCAAACCCAGTCACATATATGCTGCGTTTTTCATAAGATAAGGACCACAAATAATAACCGGGCAATTACGAACTTACACTTATTACTTTTCTTTCTTCTTCTTGTCGGTATAGCCATATACCGCACCGTACTTGCTGAATCCTACAGAGTTCACTCCGTTAAATATTACAGCCGCATTTTTTAATTCCCTTACTTTCAAATGATCTTTTAATATAGTTAACTGTTCACGTGAAGTATAATTATACCTTATCACAAACAGTGTGGCATCACATAAACTTGATATAATTAATGGATCTGTTACCGCGTTTACCGGACCGGATTCCATAATAATATAGTCATAATGCTGTTCAAGGTATTTTAATAATTCTTCAAGCTTCCCGTTTAAGAGTATCTCCGATGGATTGGATATTTCATTACCACTGGAAATTATAAACAGGTGTTCGTTTTCATGGGTTCTGTTTATAATCTGTTCTTTACTGACCTTCCCTTTCAAATAATCTGATATACCAAGTATATTCATATTATTAAAAATTTTTGCAAGGCTTGGTTTTCTTAAATCCAATTCGAGCAATACAACTTTTTTCTCCGTCAACGCCAAACTTAATGCCAGATTAGCTGCTATAAAACTTTTGCCTTCCCCTGATATAGAAGAAGTTATCAAAACTTTCTTTTTACCTGGTCCAATTCCTAAATAAGATAAAGAACTCCTTATCTGCCTGAACTGCTCTGCGATAAATGTCCTGTCCCCGTCACCAATTACAAGATTATTTTTAGACGTATTATTAACTATTTCGCCAACAACCGGAAAATTAAGTAATTCGCCAATCTCACTTCTGAAAAGGATTTTCTTAACGAAAAGATCTTTTAAGGTAACATAACCAACAGGTAAGCTTAACGCAAGAAGGGCAGCAATGCCATATATAAGATTTTTTTTAGGACTCACTGGAGCCACACCTGATTCGGCCTTGTCTACTAGCCTGCTGTCAGAAACGGTGGAAGCATAAGATAAAGCAGCTTCTTCCTTTTTTTGAAGCAGAAATGAATATAGATTGTTCTTGATTACCTGAGACCTGCTTATTTCAATTAATTCACGCTCTTTTTGCGGAATGTCTCTAAGCATGGTCTTATAACCTTCGCTGTTATTGGTAAGATTAGATTTGCTTGCAACAAGATTGTCACGCTGGCTGCGGATATTTTCAATAATACTTGGCTTTATTTTTTGGATCTGATCTCTCAGCGACTGCAGCACGGCACTATTTTCACCGGTAGTTGTCCTTAATTTCTCGTATTGTATTTCAAAACTATTCAATTTTTCCAGCAGGCTGGATAGTAACCCATCCGACAATCCAGCTGTAGAAGGCACTATCCCTGAAGCATTGTCTTTTGCCAAAACATATTTTTCAATTTGTTCCAGAACGGAGAGTTGAACATCTATACCAGTTAATTTTTGATCATTACTTGTAACACTTTGCATATACAATTTACCCTGTTCACCTATATCTACTATGTTTTTATTAGCCTTAAACCGCTGAATGGCAATCTCCGCAGAATCCAATTCCAACACTACACTTTTCAACCTGGTCGTTACAAATGATAAAGCATTAGCGGAGGATTTATTTTTTTCATCAATAGATACTGAGTTATATACCGCTATCACGTCATTAAGAATATCTTCGCCACGCTGAGGCACATCATCATATAATTTAAGGTTTATAATTGAAGACAGTTTACTTGCCGGGCTTACATCTAAACCTGCAATAAGTCCATTCGCTATTTTTTTAACATCTGTAAATATGAAAAACAAAGGTTTCTTCTCATCAGTTTCCAAATAACGTTTATTAGGAATAAATTTTATAACGCCCCATTTAGAATCGATCCATTGATTTAGTACGTATGGTTGATTATCAATGATAACCTGTTTTGCAAAATTGTTGTAGGTAAAATATATTTTGCCCGTCTCCAGTAACGAATCAGGAACTTTTAAAAATATTTTTACCGGGGAAGAAATATACGCAGACACTGAATTAATTTTTCCATCCACGAAAGCAGGTGAGTATAGTGCAAGATTCTTTACCACATTTTTCATAACTGTCCTTGACCTAATCACTTCTATCTCATTCTCCACAATCTTTTTAGATCCGAAAATATTCAAGGAAGCAAGCGCTTCAGAATTGTCTATTCCTTTACTCTCATCCTTTATTAATATAGTAGCTGTTGATTCATAAACAGGAATAGTATATCTGAGGTAAAGCTTAGCGCATCCAAGACAAACTATCATTAGTAAAACAAATAATGGCCAGTAAGGAATAAAACGAGAGAGGATCTGTGTTAGTCCGGCACCCGGCGTAGTATCCTGAATATTTTTTTGAGGTTGCTGCATTCAGTTTTTTAAAAATTATCTGTTATAAGAAACAATAACTGTTAACAATGAAAGTGCGCTGAAAACGATAGGAAGTAATGCTTGTGCACGACCGCTGGTAGCTATTTTCGCTTTTGTTGGCTCAACATAAACCACATCATTGGTTTTAAGATAGTAATAAGGAGAGGTAAAAATTTCCTGGGTATTTAAATTTATTCTTCTTATAATCTTTTTTCCACCCTCTTCCCTGATTAATAATATATTATCCCTTTTAGCATAAATGGTAAGGTCACCTGCAAGTCCGAGTGCTTCAAGGAGAGAAATCTTTTCGTTAGCAACAGAGATAACGGTTGGCCTTCCAACTTCCCCTAAAACTGTTACGCGATAATTTAGAAAACTGATGTTCACAATAGGGTCAACCAGCAATTTTTTTTCATTGAGCGTACTGACAATTTTATCTGTCAATTGCTTTTTTGTTAAAGATGCGGCCTGAATTTTACCAAGTACAGGAAATTGTATGTTGCCATCTTGGCCTACGAGATAACCTATTGATTGAGAGATAGTGCTTTGTGTAGTAGCAGAAGCCGCTGTTGGCATATTAAGCGTATTGAATAACTGGGATGCTTCTGCATTTGCGCTACTAACGTATATCGCCAACAGATCGCTTTTTTGTATTATCGGTTCAAGGTCTGGAGTGGTTGTTTCAATAACACTGTTTCCAATATTATTAAAGTAGGTAGCTTTTGTAGTACTGACACAGGAGTTCATAAACATAATCAGCATAAATAAGCCTGGAAAAAGCAAAAACTTGTATAGTAGCGAATTTTTAATCATAATCAGTTTTAAAATCATTCTAATAAAAACGAAATACCAGCAAAAAAAGTATTTAAATAAATTATTTACGCATATAAACGTCGTGTATTTCTAAATGATTTCTCAAAAAGTAAATCTATCATCATTAAGAAACAATTTTTTACATAGTATTTAAATGGGTGATGCGTATCGGAAATATAGATGCTATATAAACTTATCTAAAACCAGCATCCGGGAATCTAAAACAATTTTTGTGTCATTGGCATAGGAAATGCGTTAGAGGGCGTAAAAATAGAATAAATGTGTGAAATAACAAAAGTAGCGTGTTCCTACGCCTGATTCAAATTTTTACCGGGCAATTTTTTTATCTTAAAACCATTGTTTGTCAACAGCTGACCTGCACTTAACATAAATAATACGGCTATGAAACCGTAGCGAATCATTTCCTCACCGGACGTTATAGAACTTTTACTATCAAAATAGCTATAATACACAGGTATATCCGAAATTCGTGTTATGAACACTGTATCTTTTCCTACACCGCCCGGAACATGATTATCAATTGCCGAAAGTTCAATTCCATAAGTTCCTTCTTGATACATACCCCACACGGTTGCACAAGTACCCATTCCTTTTACTGAAATTGAAACAGGTCCGGAAACCTGGTGCCATTGATAATTTTTAATTCGTCCGTCAAAATCCCTGCCTGATCCAGTCAGGTAATAATTATCGTCCCTGATGGTAACATCTGGTCCTGCATTCACTACTGGCGGTACGTTGGCACCACCGGGAGGTAACATTACTTTTATATTAACTTCATCTGAACTTGTAATACCAAATTGATCTTTAACAACAAGCCGGAAAATGTAAGCACCTGGTTCAAGGCCTGATACTATTGTCTGAGGGAATCCGGGTTTTTGTATTCTTAAATCCGGCGAAACAGGTCCACTTAATACAAACCACCTGTATTGCACTATTACATCGTTAGGGTCGTAAGAACCTAGTCCATTTAATGCAGCTTTAGTTGAAGGCAGGATGATAATCGTATCAGTTCCTGCATTTGCAATGGGAACCTGGTTGTTGAGAACATTGTTAACTCTTGAGGTTCCTATCATCCACTGAAAAATATTAGGATATTGGGTATTATTAAGCGTATCGTATGCATGGTCTGCAACAAAGGGATGACCTCCAAACGGGTAGTAAGTGATCAATGCAGGAATAGCTGGTCGGCAGGCATTGATACCTGTTATTGCATCTTCGGTATAATGTAAAGGCACGGAAGCATCATCTCTTGCGTGGTAGGCCCAAACAGCCACTTTTCCCGTTGCGAGATTACAAATATCTGTATAATCCGGCGCAGGTCCTACAGGAATGATTCCGGCAAGTTTGCTCGCATTCTCAACAGAAGCAGTGGCGTATTTCCATGCACCGCCGCCGCCCAAACTCCATCCGGTGATAAAAATCTTATTGGTATCAATCTTTAGATTTTGCCTTGCATAGCCGATCATAGCATCTACATAAAAGTTTTGCCAGTTTTTATAAACTTTAGACATCTGCGGTATCAACACTACAAAAGCATACTGCCTGCCATTTACAACAAACTTCATCGTTGCACCATTAAACAATATTTTGGCAAAGGATGATTTCAACGCCATAGATAGCTCCGAAGTTCCGTTGCCCCGTTCGCCTATTCCATGCAGAAAAATCAGTAAGGGATAATTGTAAGTGCTGTCAGCGTTGTATCCGGAAGGTTTAAATTCATAAAAACCAATTACACTCTTATCGGTTTTCACTGACAAAGGTGTAAGTTGAGCATAAGTGATCAGGGAGTTAATTACTAAAACTAATAGTAAAGAATTTTTCAAAATTATGGGTTGATATAATATAATTTCAAAGGGAACGACTAATGATGTTGACCATAACAATTGTAAATATAAATAACAATGACATTACCGGTCATAGAAAATTAAGAAGTACTATTAAGAAAATGGGTAGGTAACTAGATTTTATAGAAGAGGGTAATAAATTACTAAATGACATGGTTAACCTATGGCTCAAGCTTAAGTGTTCAAAATTTTTATGTTTATGTTAGGTATGATTTTTTAAGTTCATCTGTCCTGATTCAAACATCGTTGTCAGTATCAAATGTTTTTGAAGTATGTAGAAATTCTTTCCGGTTTCTTTTCAATTTAAAAATTGCTTTTAACATAGAGATCATCAAAACAGGGATGTAACGTATAGCCACTAAAGTTTTTAACGTAAAATACCGGTAAGGGATAGAAACAAGCAATACGATGAAGTATGTTATCATCCAGCAAATCCAATAGCCCGGAAGCGGATAAATAAAAGAACTGTCATAGGCCCATTGAAATAATATAACGGTTAGTACGATGCAGCATGTGAGAAGGTATAAAAGACGGGGCAATAGCAGGCTTTGAAAAAAAATAATAAAATAATCCGGTGTTTTACTAATACCGCTGAGATCGGGTTTAAAAAATCTTCTGATTTGGTTTAATTGTGCTTCCATCCACCTGGTTCGTTGCTTTTGGAAAACGCCGGATCCTTTTACTTTTTCATCGTAAACAATTGCGTTATTTAAAAAAATCATCTTGATTTTTCGCTTCATAAGCTGAATTTCTATTTCCCTGTCTTCTGCCACATTATCCATTATACCGGGTGTACCGAAAATGTCAAGTAACAGCGTAAAATCGAAAGCCATTCCCGAACCCAGTGGCATGGCTGATAGTCCTAAAACAGCAGGCCCCCTCCTGAAAAGATTTATATTTATTTCTTCACTGATGGCATCCAGTTGAGCAACAATAGTGTTATGATTTTTTGCAGAACGATGGCACTGAATTGCTTTGTGGTTATTATTAAAGGCATTGTTTATTTGTTCGAGGCAGCTGTCTTCCATAATATTATCGGCATCAAGAATTACTGCAATCTCGAAGTGATCATTTTTAACTGACTCAAGGGCAGCGGAGAGCGACCGGGCTTTTGTACTTATATCAAACTTAACTTCCAATACATTAACCGGGATAGCCCTTAATTTTTCTAAAGTATTTTTTTTTAAAGAGTCTGCTATCACCAGTATCTGAAAAAAAGAGGAAGGATAGTCTTGCCTGGCGCACTTTACGGCAGTATCAATAATAATATCATCTTCTTTGTAGGAAGGTATCAATACAATAATACGTCTTTTTGTAGCGGTCATTTGAAACGGGGCATTCATTGCAAATTTACCTGCCAAAGCCATTACGAGCAGGTACGAGGTAGTTATTGCCAGGTAAGAAAACAGGATAAATGATAGCAGGTGAAAAGTAAATTGAATCATTACTTGCAAACATAGTCAATATGCAATATTGTAAAAGCAGCAGTGAATGTTACACAACCGAACTAACCGGATGCCGGAGGTTCCAAAAGATAGCTTTAAAAAATTGTCCTAAATGATTGTATTCCTTCCTGGAGATATACTGCACAACAGACTTAGGAATTGTAAAAAATATAAAAAATAATGAAAATAAAAACAGATTTGTATAACCGTAGTTTCGCCGCATAAATAAGATCCTGTTTCTGCTAAGATAATATGTTCTTAGTGGATTTTGTTTACCTACCGACATGGAGTCTTTATGATAAACCGTTGCTTTTGCGGCGTACCATATAGTATAGCCCGCTTTTAAAATTCTTGCAGACAGATCCCACTCTTCATAATATAAAAAAAATACTTCCGGGAACATACCGGTTTTATTTAAGATCTCTTTTTTAATCATCATGGCACAACCATGAGCGGCATTGGTTTTACCCGACTGATCATAATTACCGGTATCTTGTTTCATTTCTCCGATCGTTGAACTTCTGCCTGTAAATGAATTCATCGGTCCGAAGCCCGCATATTGAATGATATCAGGGAAATTGTAAAACTTTATTTTAGGACAGGTTACAGCAATCGTGGGATCAGCATAAAACGGCTCAATCAATAATTGGATAAGATCAGGTGTAACTTCTGTATCGTTATTGATAATGAAAACATATTCTCCCTCCGCCTGGCGTATACCCCAGTTGTTACCTGCTGAAAAGCCCAGGTTTTTTTTTGAGATCAACAATCTTGTTTTGGAGTATTTACCTGTTATAATGTCGTTGGTGGGATTGATATCGGATGCCATGTCGCAAACCAGGATCTCGAAGTTCTTATAAGTGAGTAATCGTGCTGATTCAAGAAATTCGCAGGTTAGCTTTGTCTGGTTGTAATTTAAAGTGATAATAGAAACCAGGGGCTCCTCTCCTTGTAACATATTTTTTAATTTGACTGCCCCTTGCCTTAAGCTACGAATTTAATTTTTGAATTAGTGCAGAAGGTGTGTTGGCCATTATCCAAAGGTCGTACATAAAATTATATTTTTTTGAATAGACAATATCGAGTTTAATCCTTTTTTCCATGGACATATATGCCTGGTTCCCTTTTTTAATCTGCCATAGCCCGGTTATACCTGCAGGAGCCATAAAGCGTTCAGCCCAATCATTGGTAGTTAATTTAGCCGCTTCATAAAGAGGTAATGGCCTGTTACCTACAAATGACATATCGCTGAGCAATACATTAAAAAACTGTGGTAATTCATCCATACTTGTATTGCGAAGGAAGGCTCCTACTTTAGTGATGCGCGAATCATTTATCACTTTAAAGAAAACCGGTCCTTCTTCTACATGATCGTTGTAATGGTTGAGGTGAGAAAGTTGTTGTACTTTTTGATCCGCATCTACTACCATTGTACGGAATTTGAAGAAATTGAATATGCGGTAGCCCCTTCCTGCTCTTTTTGAAACGTATAAAACAGGACCTTTTGATTCTAATTTAATTGCAAGCGCGATAAATAAAAATACCGGACTTAGAAACAAAATCAACAGCAAAGAAAAAATGATGTCGAACGACCTCTTTATTAAATTTTTTAGTTCGAAAGGGTTATAGGCAGTTTTTTGGTAAAAGTCATCACTTGACTTGTTGCTTCTGTTTTTCTTGACCTTCTGTAAAAAATCTATTTTTAATTTTAACTGCTGTTTATTAACATCGTTAAGAAAAATAATTTCATCAAGGAACGGAATATTTCTGTAGATCTCAAGTTCGGCTGTAGCTAGTCCTGATGCATCAAATACAACAGGTACTCCAGAATAGCTCTTGCTATCTGAAACATATTGAATTATTTCCAGCAGAGATTCTTTGCCTACAACCTGATCAATAATAATGACATCCGGCAGAATAGTGGAAGCTGCAATACGATTCATTACAGATACTGCCTTTTTTGAATTTTCTGCGGCGTATCCACAATCAAATGTATTGATTAGAAAATCAATCTTACTGGTATCTTTTCCTATATAGAAAAATTCTAACCGACCATGTTTATCAGACTTATCATCTGGTTGGGAGTTGAAAGTATAACGCTTATAAGATTTTACCGAAGAATGTGTTCCGTATAAAGATGAGCCATCCATTAAGATAACTTTAAGAGGTTAAAGGGTTTGCTTTTTACAGATGATACGGATAACCACAATTAAAACAAACTGCTTTCATGCATTTTTCTTCCCATTGAAGTAAAGTTGTCAACTGATTTAACTAATTCAATCGGATTAAATGGCTTGGTGAAATATTGCCGGACGCCGAATTCTTTACACTTTTGTTGAATTTCTTTTTTATCGAGCGCTGATAATACCATAATTGGTATATTTCCATACATTCCACTTGCAGTCAGGTATTCAATCAATTCCCAATCTTTCATATCTGGCAGGTTAGGATCCACTACAATCAGTTCGGGCAGATTTCGCTTTGTCAGCCAGTTGATAGCAGACCATCCATCAGCAGCCGTAATTACCTGGTAATTTTTGCTAAAAACAGTATTGAGCAGAAACCTCATAGCCTTACTATTATCAATTGCCAAAATTCTCTTTTTCATTGTCAAAATGATTAAGCTATTAACTTAATTTTTTACCTGGCTGCGAGTTGAAATGATACATGTCTTTACAAAGTTTATTAAGTAACATTTACTACCAAAACTTTACAATGGATCGTTAGGTATTACAAGGATGGCAGGAATTGGAGGTATTTAAAAAAGTAGCTGTATAAATATTTAATAAATACCAGAACTTTTATAATTGAACCTGATTTTTCTAAGGAATTAAGAGTATTTCCGAAATAAACCGAGGGTAAAAATAGTAAAAATAAACTAGATACCAAACATACCTTAAATGAGTTTGTAAATCCTTAATTACCTTTATTGTGCCCGATGACGATCTGCTGTAAGTATTATCTATCTGAAGCTGCCGTCTGTCAAAGATGTATCTTTTATTTCAACCATCATATACCCTATATATGGTATTTCTCCGGAATAATTTGTCTGTCGGATTTTTCCCATAAAACCGGCTGCGATTTTGTCATAATTCGGTACATACCAATAAATACGGATATATTCATAAAAAGAAAATAATACGGTATGAATAACCATCTGTTTTTCAAATTTTTTTCTGCCAGTATCCAACCGGTAACCGCCATGAGATAACAAATTGTCTGAGCTGTAAATAAGTACGTAAACAATTTATTTCCGGATATGAATAGTAATAAATAATTTGAAATGAATACAGATACGAGGCAAAAAGGACACAGCGTCCACCTGAGTACCCTATGTGAAATAAACTGAAAGGAGAGTTTTGGAAATTTAAAGATGTTGAATAAAGGTTTGAGCATTAACATCGCCTGGAAAGCTCCCGCACTGATGCGAACTTTTCTTTTCAGCTCATCTTTCATTGATGCAGAAGATGTTTCTGTAGCGTATGCATTGGGTTCGTACCTGATGATATAGCCCTTTAAACATACGCGCAGTGATAAAACAAAATCTTCAATTATAGTCTGCTCCGGTATCGGTTCGTATAACGCTGTTCTTAACGATAGTAATTCTCCTGCTGCGCCTACCACCGTATAAAATGAAGCGTCCAGTTTTTTTAAAAAGGATTCATATTTCCAGTAAAGACTTTCACCGGAGGAAACCGCTTTGGTGCCCCTTACAGATAAGACCTTCTTCTCCCCAGATACTCCACCAACTTTTGGATCAGCATAATGTTTAGCGATCTCATTGATGCAAGCCTTGTTCAGCAGTGTGTTAGCATCACAAAAAATAACTATAGGTGCATCAACCCTTTGCATTGCGCGGTTCAATGCGGCAGATTTTCCCTTCCTTTCAGGTTGATGCATCAGCGTAAACCCGGTGAAGCTGCTAATGATCTCCGGTGTTTTATCTGTAGAACCATCAGTAATAAAAATAACAGAAAGCTTCTCAGGCGGATAATTCAGTTCAAGTGTATTTTTTATTTTCCGCAGAATTATATGCTCTTCATTATACGCCGGAATGATCAGGGCAACCGGAGGTGGCGGGTATGAAGAGTAATTCGATAGGATGGGATTAAAAAAGTTTTTGCATTTCATCAAACAATATAAGAGAATCGCGTATCCCAGGTAACTATAAAATATAATGAACAGGGAGATCCAAAAAATTACAGTTAACGCAATCATTAAATAGAATTAAATAATATAGATGGTGGGTATTCAGTATTACATCCTAAGTATAAATACTGAATAATGAATGATTCGATTCATTAATAGGCGTAATTGTTGCTAAATTAACTTTAAAAGGATAATTTTGTAACATCATTTTGAAATAGCTGTCCATTACTATGGATGGTTTCAGTTTACCTCTATTATTCTTTTGAAAGACTCTTTTCAATTACCATTGAATAACGTTTCCTGCACCATTAAACAAACTTGGTGCGGCTGTCTGAAACCAAATAGATAAAATTTATTGTACTTACGATTATGGAAAAAGTTTTACTCGCCACAATTATTTTGTTGACGTTCAACCGTAGAGAATGCCTTGCCCAGGCCGGAATTTTTAATTCGAATGACCCGGTAGTCAATTATAATCAGGCAAATCCACCCGCCACCCCCCCGGCAAATACTATTGCAAAATGGTTTCGTACTCCCGGAGTGAATTGGAACACCGATAAGTTCAAAGCATATTATTACAATGATATGGTTTTCAGGATACGGTTTCCGAATGGCTACAATGCGGCAGATACTACAAAGAAATATCCTGTTATTTTATTCTTTCATGGAGGTGGCGAGGTAGCACCTATTACCGATAATGAATTACAACTTTTCAATGGCGCTGAAAAATTTCAAGGCATGATTGATTCAGGTCAATTCAATAGTTTTCTCGTATTTCCACAGGAAAAAGTGCTGGGATGGGACTATTCCTATACCACAAGGATAAATGATGTAATGGATTCGTTACAAAAATATTGTAATGCTGATCCGGACAAGGTAATTTCAATGGGCCTTTCTGCCGGCGGATACGGAGCAATGTATTATAGTATTACCTTTCCTCAGCGTGTTGCCTCTTTAATTGCAGCTTCACCGGCATTGATTGATATTCTTACTCAGGATCCGGCTAGTTATGTTCATGTTCCTTTCTGGGTATCATCAGGAGGGACGGATGCTAATCCTAACCCCACCGTAACTCAAAATTTTGTTGATAGCCTGACTAATAAAGGTGGTAAGATCAAATATAGTTTTTTCCCGACACTGGGACATAACACCTGGGATGATCTGTGGGGTGATCCTGCCCTACTTCCTACCTGGTTATCGGCTCATAAAGCCAATCCTGTTATTTTTTACAACAGATCCAAATTTATAAGCGCTTCGGCAATCACAGCACGAATCGGTATCTCACAGGGATTTTACCAGTATCAATGGCAGAAAGATAATCTTGATCTGCCGGGAGCCACTTCAAACGAAATTTTTCCTAACCAGTTTGGAACTTATCGCGTTAGATTCAAGCGATCAGCTAACGTTAACTGGTCGGTTTATTCTCCTATACCAGCTGTTATCTCACAGGATAACATTGCTCCTACGGTTCCTTTAAATTTAAAATCCTTGTATGCAGGACGGACATTTGTAAATCTTGACTGGAATAATTCTTCTGATAACGATTCGGTTACCCGTTACGACATTTATGTAAACGGAGTAAAAAAATATACTACCGGTGAATCGGCTGTAACTGCAGACAAGCTGTTACCCAATGTTTCTTATGTTTTTACCGTCAAGGCATTTGACCAAGCTGGAAATGCATCGGATTTCAGCGCGCCGTTAACTATCAGTACAACATCCGTATCTAATGGTCTCAATTACCGTTATTATGAAGGGAACTGGACTGTACTGCCAAACTTCAATGCGCTCACACCTCTTAAATCCGGCGTTTCTCCAAATGCCAACATTACTGCCAGACCTGCGGGCAGGGAATACCTATATGGATTTGTGTGGGAAGGTTATATAAATATTAAGACTCCCGGAACATACACCTTCGAAACAAGTTCAGATGACGGAAG
>Ga0123337_10000664_pt1 | contig 53481 bp, 49 predicted proteins | sample frozenSSSSmetaG_FD_89792 | JGI IMG/M metagenome (GOLD analysis project Ga0123337, IMG submission 89792) | Glacier valley bacterial and archeal communities from Borup Fiord, Nunavut, Canada, to study Microbial Dark Matter (Phase II) -... | ecosystem: Environmental > Aquatic > Freshwater > Ice >... | reverse complement strand
TCAATCTAGAGAGAAAAGAAGGAAAAGAGGAAAGAGAGAGGAAAGGAAAGATCTATATATACAGGATGGGGTTCTCGTGCACAAACGCACACCCAGCTAGCTACCTTGCTAGCGAACACTTCTACCTTATACACGTGAATACCACAACAACAAGAGCAACACATAAGGTGAAGCCTTTGATATTCGTAACACTCCTAACTACTTATCACAATTAAGAAAGCCTCAACAAAAGCTAACCATCATCCCTACGGCTGCATCATCACGACCTATACGAAACAGGGATGGAGATCTAAACAAAAAGAGGCTCTAAGCTAAAGGAAGCCTTAAGGATAACTACAACTATCCAAATGCTAAATACGCTGATTTTAATGCAAAGACCTAAGAGTTTATTACAACTTAAATTAATCTGTTCATTGCGAGTATCACAATGGATCCCTAAATCCCTTAAACCTATAAGGGGGCACTAGCTAGACCTAATTTAGAGAAATGGATACAGGCTGTTACGAATATCAAAGGCTTCACTATATGTGTTGCTTGTGTGTTGTGTTATTCACGTGTACAGTTCACTAGCTGGCTGCACGCTTATGTGCTAGAGCCCTATTTGTATATAGATCCTTTCCTTCTCTCTCTTCTTTCCTCTTTTCCTTCTTTTCTCTTTAGATTGAATCTAGCACTTTAGATCTGCATGACCTGCTCTGCGTGACCGTGACACAGGCAATGCAAGACGAATACTAATCTCTTGTCTAAAACGACACTTAGACAGAGCTAATTCCTCTAAAGGGGATTCATGTTCTTAGAGGCAAATGGGTATATGCACTCAAAAGAGACGAGCAGGGCTAAATCACTTAATATAAGGCTCGCTAGGTTGCAAAGGGTTTTAAGCAAGAATACGGAGTTAATTATGAACAAACCTTCGCATCTGTTGCTAAATCAATGGCAATACGAATCCTATTTACTCTAGCAGCCCATGAAGACATGGAAATCAATCAAATGGACGCTGTTACAGCTTTTCTACAGTCTAATATAGAAGCTACAGATGTTGTCTAGGTTGAGATGCCCCTTAGATTTAAAAAGGGGGACCTAGCCTACCTCTTGAAAAAGGGGCTATACGGATTAAAGCAATCCGCACGTCTTTAGGCTAGGGACGTACGGGCTGAGCTCTTAAAGCTCAATTATCACCCATTGCATTCTAATGAATGCATCTATTTTCATTAGGGCCTACGTATATACGTCGCCACCTATGTTAACGACTTCCTACTCATTGGCCCATCTTCTTTAGAACTCTTAAATCTTAAGTCTTAATTAAGCATGAAGTTTAACATGAAAGACTTAGGCCCATGCAAGCTATTCCTTAGTGTACAAATTTTCAGAGACTAAGTAAATAAGAGGATCCATTTAACTTAAGCTGCCTATATTAACAAAGTCTTACAAACCTTCAGCATAGAGAACGCCGCCACTAAGAGCACGCTAATGGAACCAAATGCTCTTAAGATTCTCATTAAAAACACTAGACAAGCTACCCCTAAGGATATACGGCTATATTAATCCATTATTAGCTCTTTAATGTATGCTATAACATAGACTAGACTAGATCTAGCTTTTCCTATATCACTCCTCTCTCGATTTGCCACCAACCTAAGCGCTGCCTATATAGGAGCCGCTAAGAGAGTTCTTAAATACCTTAAGCACACTTAGGATCTCGGAATTACCTACAATGGGCATACCGCACACAGGGCTTTTTGGGGCTATTCAGATGTAGACTAGGCTAGGGATACTAAGACTCGGAGTTCAACCTCCGCCTACGTCTTCTTTCTCTTTAGTGCTCCTATTACATGGAAATCCTTAAGATAGCATACAATAGCTCTCTCGAGTACAGAGTCTAAATACTACAGCCTCACAAACGCCACTAAAGAAGCTATATGGCTTTAGACTCTCCTCACGGAATTGCAATACCATGGAAAGGAACATGTCCCTACACACATTTATGGGGACAACTAAAGTAGCCTAGCATTGGCTGAGAACCTAGAATACCATTAGCGCACGAAGCATATTGATATTAAATATCACTTCATACGCTAGCAGGTTGAGAACAGAGCAATTCAATTATCCTATATACTAACGGCCTAAATGGTGGCTAACGGCATGACGAAACCTTTACTAGCCGTTAAGCATGCTCTATTTATCCAACAACTTAGCCTTAAGGATTGGACTAAGACTGTTTAATTTTTTTTAACATTTACGGAGTTAGCTATTAAGGGGGGGTGTTGAAGGGTTTCAGTTCTCACATCTGCATGTCTCACATCATGCATTCACTGAACACTAGAGCAGAGTATTCACCTACCTTCTAGTCTAATAGCCGACTGATGCCTAAATAGGCACCGCCCATTTAGGCATATAAATAGTAGATAGATTTGATAGTTTAGCTAGATTCTATTCTACATGCTTTATTACACTTTTGCTTCCGTGCCCACAGTGTCCATCAATACTGTGTTCAACAGAACTTCATCTGGGATAGAACTGCTGCGTTAAACAAGCTGCTAAACGAGGCTCGTAATGAGATTTGCAAGTGTTTGGCTATCTCCCTCTTTGTAGTTGAAATATATGAAGGCTAACCCAACATTTGAACAGGGAAATTGTCTTTGGAGTTTGTCGATTATAGCTGATCTACTAACCATTAGTATGAAGTATCGTCGTTTGATTAGTGACAGTACGCAAGAATGGTTTTGCCTGCCCCAGCTAGACGCAAGTTAGCATAGGCTTACTTAGGAAGGAAGGTAGATATACGTAAGCCCTAACACCATAGTGTCTTCTCTGTCCTAGATAACCATGCTTTAAATTCAGGGGTCTTAAAGAGCCATTCTCCAGTCCCATCTTGTCGCCTGCGAAGCATGTCATTCTGTTTTGGAAAGAAGTTCAAAGGTGACAGCCATTCGATGATAGCTTGACTTTTTTGATCTTGATATTTCATTAGCAGGAATATTCCATATGCATGAGGGATCGATACCTTTATGATGAGAAACAACGTTTTTGTTCAACGTGCTGACCTCAATCGCGATCTCCTTAACTTGAATGCCCATTTTTCCTAGCTGCTCACCCGCTTAGACTGCAGTCTGTCTAACTTAACATTAGTACAAAGGGTACAGATATCCCTAAGGCACTCCTAGTTAGGGCTAATCGTACTTACAAATGAAGTGTCTCTATCAAAAGTAGAGCAGCACAGTAGAATAGATGAAGTAAAAAGTGATTGATTAACTAACTATGATATGGACCATCCTTCTCTTAATATAGGTGGCTGTGACAAAGGCTCAAAGAGCTAATGGAAATATGCATGGAACCATCCATGCATAATATGAAGATTCCTCCAGATTCTCATATTCCTGAGAATCCTCTAGTGCCTCGTAGGCACCACCCTCTCTATTCAACACTCCCCTACATCGTTAGAACCGTGATCTAATGATGCCCATAGAGTAGATAGAAAAGTCGACAGTAAAATAGAGTAGATAGTTTTAAAGTAGGGGGCTTAAGGGTCCCCCAATCTAAGTTTCTTGCACGCAAGTTAGTGCATCTGTTTTAAGAGTGGTTTAGTGAGAATATCAGCCCTATTCTCACCTATTGCAACTCTCTGCAACCATATGCGGCCGGCCTCATATTCATCTCTAATGAAATGATATTTGATGTCGATATGCTTTACCTTTTAGTGCCGCTTAGGATTCTTAGCTAATATGAGAGCAGCCTCATTGTTAGAGCAAATGATTGGTGGGCTGGTTGGCATGCTAGGCAATTCCTTCCCCTAAACAGCAGCTAGCTCTTAGGCAAGCTTAGTAATCCAGAGGGCCTCTTTAACAGCTTCTGCTAAGGCCACATATTCAGCCTCCATAGTGCTTTAGGCGACAGTTTTTTTAAAGAACAGAAGCCTAGGTGACAGTGGCACTAGCTGCTATTGTCACATATCCAGTTATAGACTTCTGAGTTTTAGAACCAGCATAGTCTACATCGCAGTGTAGGAATAGGTCGTTGTCTACATCATCTGTATTCGTATATTGTAGACCGTAGTTCACAGTGCCTTTAATATAGCGAAGCAGGTGCTTTGCAGCCTACTAGTGTTAAGATCCTAGTGCATGCAAATGTTAAGAGAGCGAGCTAACAGCAAAGGCTATATCTAGTCGTGTATGTGTTAAAGCATATAGCAAAGATCTAACAAGCCTACCGTAGCCCTCATAATCTTAAATACTAATTAGCCTATTGTCATCATTAATAGGCAAAGATAGGAGCTGTATTCCGTGTGGAAAAGGGGTTGCAACTAGATTGCAGTCAGCCATGCTAAATTCCTTAAGGATCCGCATAAGATATTAAGATTAAGATAAGAAGACAGAGCCCCTTTTGCGTATAACTTCCATCCTAAGGAAAAGTGATAACGGGCTAAGATCCTTCATCTTAAATCTAGCTAAGAGCTTGTCTTTTGCTTCTGCTATTTGCAGAGGCAGCCTAGTGATGAACAAATCATTAACGTAGACTAGGATCTAGATGTTCTTTCTCATATAGAGAGCCTCGTTAGTAAGGGAACGGACAAATCCTACTTAAATGAGAAAGCTATTCAATTCTAAATACCATCTCCGTAGGGATTGCTTAAGCCTATAGAGACTTCGCAGCAGTTGGACAATCTAGCCTACTTTCTCATATCCCTCTAGTAGTTCCATGTATACCTCCTCTTTAAGTATTCCGTTAAGAAAAGCTGTAATAACATCCATTTAGTGAATTTCCTAGCCCATTTGAAAAGTAAGAGAGAGAGGAGGCGGAATGTCTGTATCTTCGCCATAGGAGTAAAAGTCTCATCATAATCATGACCCTTTCGTTAAGTGTATCCCTTCGCAACGAGCTAGGCCTTATATAGTCCGTTTTGCTTTCGTGTAAATACCCATTGAGTGCCCACTGTTCTCTGTCCTATATCCTTAACTAGCTTCTAGGTTTTATTCTCATAAATCGATGACATTTCTTTGTCCATCACTGCTTTCTATATAGGAATAGACAGTGCCTGTTTTGCGCTAATAGGGATATCGTTTGCTGTGAAAAAGGAGGGATAGTTAAGAGTTAAATTAAATTGAGAATTAAGAGCTTCTTAAGCTCTTCTTGAGGGCTTCCTTATTCTTAAGCGGTTGAGGATTGTAGGTTTAAAATAGGAGGGCGCCTTTCTCTGTCGCATCGTGACATTCTAATCTATGAAGTGATCATCTTAATCCTCATCCTAATCCTAATCCTAGCCATTGTTAGCGTCATGAAAGTCTTCATGATCTTCGTAGTCTTCGTGGTCTTCATGCCCTTACCCCTTAAAATCTCCTCCCCCTAGAATCTCATTATCATTATTTAGATAATTAGGATTTAGAACCTAAATCGGCATTAGCATGAGAGCCTTTAGGACGAGATTCTCATTAAATCTCACGTCTCAATAGAGAGAGACTTTCCCATTAACTATAACCTAGTAGGTAGAACGGGTATCCCCATATCTAACAAAAATACCCCTTTTCGCGTAATCGTTAAGCTTCTTTCTCAACTGCTTTAGGACATGGACCTAGCATTTAGATCTAAAGATTCGTAGGTGTCGTAGGTCTAGCCTTACTCCTTTCTAATTCTTAAATGGAGTAGTTGTAGGATCTGCCGCTGTTAGCACAAGATTTCTTAAATATGTGACTGTCATAATCGCCTCCCCCTACTAAGCATTGTTAAGCTTAGCTTCATAGAGAATGGCCTTTGCAGCCTTAATAAGAGTGCGATTAAGACGCTCTAAGACACCGTTCATTTCTAGTGTATATGCTAGGGTTTTCTCGTGTTTAATTCCGGCCTAGGTGAGAGAATTAACAAATGAATGAGAAGTATATTCTCCCCCGTTATTAGTGCGGAGTCTTTGCAGCTTACTCTGCGACTCCATCTCAACTCTCTGTCTCCATGAATGGAACACATTCTTAAAATCGCTCTTTCTCGTCATGAGAAGCGTCCATCAGTATCGTGTCTTATCGTCTATGAATGTGACATAATATTTGCTGCCACCTACTAACACAATAGGCATCGTTCCCATGTCTAAGTGGACGAGCTCTAGCTTCCTCATTGTAAGAGGCATTAGTTTTCGAGAGACTATGCGTGTAAGCTTTGCAACAGTACAAGGCTTACAGAAGGAGGAGTTAGAGTTAATAGGGTTAAACTTTAGGATGCCATTAACGATTTAATGCATCTTCGTGAGAACTCCATGATTAACATAGGCAAGGCGACTGTGCTAGAGCATTTAAGAATCATGAGAGTCTTAGTCTTAGCTCTAGCTAGCCATGAATACTAGTCCGTCTCTACCCTTAATTCTTAGTCGATACTACCCTCTAAGATGTGTAGCATGAAAGACGAGCTTCGTTCTAAGCCTTCCTTGCATAATCCCATCTGCAATTGTCTAAACAATCCCCTTAACCTGTTCCGTGGACAGGAGATTTGCTGTGGCTTGCGGTAAATAGTTCACATTTAAGAGGGTGATAGTCCGGGACTTGTGTTACGAATATCGAAGGCTTCACTTTAGGTGTTGCTATTGTTGTTGTACTATTCACATGTACAGTTCGATAGCTAGCTGCACGCTTATGTGTTAGAGCCCTATTTGTATATAGATCTTTTCCTTCTCTCTCTTCTTTCCTCTTTTCCTTCTTTTCTCTTTAGATTGAATCTAGCACTTTAGCTCTGCATGACTTGCTCTGCATGACCGTGACATGGTGTAGCCTGCTCTATTTTGCTATGCTTCATACTCCAACTCCTCCTATTTATTCCACCATCCTCCCTCTATTCCTAAGAGCTTTCCTAACTCTTTTATATTTTTATAATAGACTATGTCTTTGCTAGTTACTTAGTCCTACCCCGTTCTACTCTTAAGAATTGTTGCGCTAGATGGATGTGATGATTTAGTTCTCACATTTATTTCTCACTTCATGCATGTCGCACCCACTCTATGCACATCACAGAGTATTCAGCTGTATTCTAGTCCAATAGCTGACTAATGCCTACTGATGTCTATTTAGGCGAATGCATATAAAATATATAGATTTCTACATAATTAGCTAGACTTAATTCTACATGCTATTCTCGCATTGTCACTTTTACTTCCGTTCTCACATTTGTGATTAACATGAATTTTCCTAGTCAAAAAGTGACTGCTAGAAAGTGACTGTCATGAGACGACCTGCTTGTTAGTTGTTTCCTATTAAAGCTGTTGCTTGGAGAGCGCTCCCGTGTTTGCCACCGTTGACATCTGCACCCATATCGAGGAGTATAGTCTTAAATACTCTCTCTATGTATGAAGTGAGACATGCATGAATGTGAGAACTGAATGTAAGAACTGAATGTGAGAACTGAATCATTCTGTGAATCATCTGCGTAACGGACATTAAGGCATCTAGAAGGTGCTAGATCCCGCTTTGGAAATTTTGATTTGTGGATTAGCGAGTAACATCTGTCGGAGTGTGATATGTCAAGGAGGAGCACCTGTTTCTGTATCCGAAGTCAATAGTTCATGTAGTGCTGGCACGCCCAAGGATAGAGGGGGCAGGGTTGGCGTCCATGCGGCTTTCGTCACATTGCCCGAATTTATGTGAAGCGAAACTTGTATTGTTGGAATGGATTAAGCCATTCTCGGTCACTCTAGTCCGTCCCTATCAAGGCTCGTCGTTTACATCGCTGTACACGAAGGAGCCCGGAGCTCATTGTCATCCAACGGATCCTTATACTTCACTTTGTCAAGGCCATCTAAGTCCTCCCAATAGATATGATGCATAAATCCAGTCCTATGCTCCTGAAAAACTCGAGCCATTACCGCCAAACATTCGTCATCCTCTTCGGCAAGAGCCAGTGCGGCAAGTGACAATCTTTTCTCTCGCATCATCGATCTGTCCTGCTCATATGCACGGATCCACAGCGGGTTGCGCAAGCGCTTTAACTCCTCCTCAATCCCATGGAAGACTCCCATGAAGAGCGCAGTGACGCAGACGTAGTTGAGACTAGAGAGCGGCTGTTGGCCAGATACATCATTGATAATGTCAAGTTTGAGTATCTCCAACAGGTCGCGACCGCCAGGCATACCCTTGCTACTTGCGCTGCCGCCGCGTTTATATTCAGGCAAGGGCGAAATTTTATAACCCTCAGAGATTGAAGCCGATAACAATTCCAAAAGGTTTTCATCAGCGCGACAATCTTGTAGAAGTGCTGATATTTGCAACATCGTTTGATCATCTATTCCGGCAGATCTTGCACGACTGACGAGTGGCGTATTCTCGAATACTCTCTTACCTGTCGCTACATCGACTACTTGTTTCGTCTGGCCAATGCGGGCCATAGCTAATGCCGAAATTGCGGGGAGTTCTGCATCAGGAATGCGCTCTGGAACCCATTCTGCCTCGCGATAGAGCCCGAGAAACGGCTTCTGCTTGAAGAAACGATTCACGTTCAGATTTAACAGCCCATGGAGGTCTACTGCCGTGCGGGCAGCGGACCGGCCAAGAGCCCGCCTTTGGAAGGTCACGCGACGAGAACCGGTCTCGCTGCACACTGCAGCAAAAGCTCTGCTAAAGTCAGAGATGGGGACTTCGCCATTGGCGAAAAATGCAGTAGCGAAGAGCTCTTGCAGGGACGCATATAGTCCGATTTCCTTGCTGATATAGCCCTTCCGTACCAACATATTATGAAGATGTATGATACACATTGGCTCTGGCATTCTGTCCCATATCAAGAAGTTCATACCGTACGCAAGCTCCAGTGCTTCCATCAAACCAACACCGCAGAGGAATGGAGAATACTCCCAGAGGCCGTTCGAATTGCTGCTGGAGAAGCGAGACGGGGGAATAGTTTTCAGGCCATGCATATACTTAGATTCCCCAAGGAAATCCACAAAGTCATCGCGAAGCTCTCGTAGCATTTCGGACTGCTGCTCATGCCGATTTGGATCTCCGTGCAGCATAGCATCTTTCTCGAAAAGCTGGGTCAAGATATCAACCGCACTGCAATATCCATGACCAATTCTCTCATTTTCGCGATCCATGAAGAGATCGACATCTCGCCTTGGACGGAACCCTGACGCAGGTGGACTAAGAAGGTGACCTTGAAGAGTATTAATCGACCAACCCTTGGAGGCTGTAAGAGAATCAACGATGCACTGGATCTGGAAGACATGATGAGGACGGATTTTTTGTCGAATGTCTGTACCAGACTTCTGCATTGCAAGAGAAGTGATATCACCAGCGAACTCATTTAAGCCGAATAGTCGTCGGTGTTGATTCCATGGTCCGTTTATAGACCAATCTACCGTTTCGAGGACGATTCCTTCGCCTTTCATCGTGTTGCGTTGGACAACGATAGATGAGAAAAGGTTGACCAGGTCGTACAGCCAGTTTATTGTGTACGCCCGACGCCACTTGAGGCATTCTTCCTTGCTAGCTCGTTGAAGGTCGAAATTAGGATTCCAATCGCGAATTTCAGACAGCATACGCTTCGTTGGTTTGCCACTGCGATTCTTCTGGAAATCCGTTATGAAGTCGAGAAGATCCCAATATGCGTGTATTAGAAATTGCTCTTTGATGTCAAGATCCGCTTCCTGAACCTTTTCAGCGACCTTGCCGCCAGGTTGGATCTGGTGTAGGCTCATGTGAAACATGCCTTGGGCCTTCTCTGGGTCTCCACGCGTGATGGTATTCATGACGGTCTCGTAGGATTCATGCCCGGGAAAGTCAACAAAAATTGCTGATTCTGTTTGCTTAACCATCGCAATGGCCATGTTGGATAGAGTCCCGGCAACAGCGCTGTTAAGGCCTCCATATGAGACCTGGCGCCAAAGACTTTGCACATAATTTCGAAGCTCGATCCATTGCGTGGCCACAGAGTAAACTGCCACCAGGTAGTCGGTAACGAGACCATCTTCGTCTTCGATGATACGGTAGCTCTCCAATGGTACTTCGTCAAGGCTGGCCTCCTTGGCAGCTGACTTCGGGTGTCCTTTCCCCCTCTTTCCTCGCTTGCCTTTTTTCCCTTTGCTCGTAGGCTTCTTCCTAAGGCGCTCCGGACCGTCGGATCCTCTGACTGCATCCTCTACTCCCTCATCGTCATCGGAACCATCGAGACCGAGAGCAGAAAATTTATTCTTGAATATGACCTCGTCGACGTCCTCTTCGGCGGGTCTTCCGGTCTCAGATTTCTGCCTTGAAGCCCATACCTTGCCTCCCAGGGCTTCAAAGGCCTCAGTTAGACGATCAATGAAGTATCTGTGAGAAGCATTGCTCTGCTCGGTCTCTGGATCCGGCGTTTTGGTGACGATCTGCTGAAATGCTTTATGAGTAGCTGACCTTACAGCTATGACCGACTGAAACAGGTGGTAAATGGTCGATGGAATGGGACTGATATGCGCCGCGATGAGCTTGGAGATAGGCACGAGAGCGGACAACGGAACCTGGCCAGTTGTATTCACAGTTATTGGTGTATCCGACACTGAGAGGGAAGTTGAAGACTCTATGATGCGATTGGAGGCGTGAAGCATCCAGTAGAGTAGGTGCTTGGTGTCTCGTTTGTACGCAACATAGGAGTTGTGGCCTGCCATGGTGGACTGGTAAATTACACAGTATGTCGCTGGGTTGTGGCTTTCTTTGCAGCAACTCCCCATCTAACAGTAATTACACTGGAATTCCAAGGTTCCAAGGACAGTTTACAAGTGTATGTAGTGCAAGTGTAAATCCCGACTTTGGTGGGTTCTCGAAGGGACTAATTTATTAGGCTTAGCGTACCTGAACCAAGTCCAGGGTCCAGGCTTTTGGTAAAGCCACGTGACACGATCTAATCGTCGGGACATACGATTAGATTAGATATCTCATCGACTGGCTCACAGATTCTCAGATGATTCTCTAAACTGAGAATCCCAGGTGCCTCCATGCACCTAACCTAATTCCCAAATCCTTTGTTCAACATCTATTTACAACTTATATAGAGACATCGTGCCAAAGGATTATTTCAGGATTGATGATCTCTTCTGCTCCCTTATAATTCATCACATGCCTAGTAACTGTTGGAAGGAAAGGATGGTGCCTGTCACGAATATCAAGGCTTCACTTCATGTGTTGCGCGTTGTAGGATTAGTCATATGACTTTGCTAGTTGGTTGTGCGCTTGTGCGCCAGAGCCCTACCTGTATATAGATCTTTTGTTTCCTTCTTTCCTTTTCCTCTTTTCCTTCTTGTCTTTAGATTGAATCTAGCACTTTAGATCCGCATGACTTGCTCTGCGTGACCGTGACAGTGCCTAGAATATGCACCGAAGGTTTGTCCATGCATGGATGATTCCAAGCATGGATCCATGGGCCATTTGAAGCCTTTGTCACTGCCATCTATATTAGAGCATAGATGGTCCATAGTATTTTAGATGATCAATCTATTCTCATATTTTGTTTCTACAGTAACGGGGTGCGTCGTAACACTAACAACTAGGTAGAATGAAGACTGCTTTCTGCGAATTTCTGCGAATTATCAATAGATTTTTTCTTAGTAGATTTCTATCAGAGCCAAAGAATTTTTCGGAAAGACCCCTGAGAATCTTTATTAATAAATTTCCATTGGTAGATTTCTACTGGCGGATTTCCGAAACCTTACTGAGAATCTACGAATAAGGATTTCCGCAGGGGTGTTTGTCGAGTCCCTGCGATAGATGCATTCGAGCGGGTAGTAAAGCACGGCCATTGGCTATGCACAATTATCACGCTTGAATCATTCTCATTCGTCCCATGTCCCATGTCCATGTGTGCTGGTTGTCCTGTGATATTGATTTCTACATCGCATTGCATTGCAGCTTGATGAGCTAGTAAGGATGGGCTCACACAACTCAACTCACCTTGATCATGTTTTAAACCTCCTCTTAGCTGCAAAAAAAAAAGGGAAAAAACCCCCGAAACGCTCTCATCTTTTGTCCCATTTTTTGACGTTATATCAAAGTCCTGCTATTCAGACAATTCAGATATTATTATATACTTCAGAAAACGAGCAACTGAAAGGAACAAAGCCAACATGGCTTTAAGCGCTTGTGAAGGTGGGTATAGTTCGCCAGATTATGTGATTAAAAGACTAGCTAACGGTAGACCGCCTGAAATAGGATTCTATCAGTACATTGGGTACCACCATATTATAATGATAACTATTATAATTTCAATCATTTTCTCGTGTGAGTCCTCTCCCTTGTTGAGAGGAATGTAAGTTGGGTTGAGTTGATCCTTTCGTCGTAGCCATTCTCGTCGCGGGTTGTACGGCCAGTAGTCTCAGTAACGTGTATCTTCTGTCACTTTCATATGCTACGAACATATCCTCTCCGCCTCAGAATGATCAGACACAAGTCAATCCAAATGTGTCAATTACATTTGCAAGTCTGGTTGGCACCAACGCTCCTGCATCCGTGGAAGTCCGGGCTGGGTACTTGGGATTATGCATGAAAGAATCTTCGGGGTTGTGGGTTTGCGCTCCAAGTGCAGAGACGCTGGCAAATGCTGTCAAAGACAGTCGCACGGATGGCGATCCCTTGAACCTGATTTGGATTGCCAAAAACTTCAAGAGCCAGCTTATCTTCGACGGATTGATGTAGACGACCACCACAGCCCCTCAAAAATAACTGCTAATTGCGCTCTAGATTCACATCTATCCCACTCGAATTTATCTGCCTTTTGTTACTTTTCACGTTTCCTAGCTGGCACACAGAAGAAGATGAGGATGGCAGTGAACAGGAGGTCAAGCCCTTTCCTTCGAAGTCAATCACGAATGCTGCTCTGGCGGTTGTGACAGTTGCTTCAATCCTCACTTTTATTTCAGCATATGGACAGCATATATCGAGTTCTACAGCTGGAGTGTTAGCACAGAGTCTCTCATACGAAACTGTCGAAAGTCACGTTGGGACTGTCGCGATGATTTTGGGGTGGGGTGCCGTACTTCTGGAACTCCTTGCTGCCATAGCGCTTCTTATCATGATTTTGAGTATCAGGCTTTTGATGCAACAATTGGAAGAGTGATATAACAGAATTGATAGTTCCGAAGATCTTTTCTGTAGAAATAGTATGGAGTAGCAGGGGAAGAAATGAAACTATAATTGGCTGATCTATCTAAAATGCTAGGGGCCATCTATTCTCTGACATATATTGCTGTGATAAAGACTCAAACTGCTGATGTATGCGTCCATGCATGATATTGTTGAATAAAGGATTTGGGTTAAGTGCCTGTACCGGGGATTCTCGGTTTAGAGAATCCATGAGAATCTCCATGCGCATGCATGGGAGATTCTATGCATTCACACGGGCGTTTGAGCCTTTGTCTCAGGCTCTCTACACTTGAGAGCCCTTTCCCAGATTAGTGACTTTTAATTCAATTAATCAATCAACCACTTCATTCTATTGCATTCAGTTCTAGCAATAACTGTATAGAGATCTCCCTTTGGATAGTGGCGGATCTCCGTGATCCCGTTCTAATCATATGCTCGTGACAGACCCAGATCCCTCACTACTTGCGGCGAACTGTCCAACAGTCCCAGTAATTACCTGGTATATGAAACGCGAAATGGCCCCCGCAACAATTAACAAAACGACTGCTACCGTCACAGCAGCCTTCATGCCAGACGCCAGTCTCTTTGTCCAGATAATCGAAAGGAGTATTGCCACTATCAGAACGAGAAACGAAAGCCAAATAATGGATCTCATTTTTTGTCGTTTTACCCATGCTGAAATTCTATCTTGGTTGAATGCGACGAGGATGAAAGGAATAGACACGGCCCCAGAGATGCTCACTGTTGCAATATTAGTGACTATGGCCCACACTAAATGTCTTTTTATCTGAGGTTGAGATGATACGCACACATATATTTCAACACATAGCCCATAGGAAGCTTCCCGTTGTCGTTGACAGAGAACGCATCAATGTTAATTGCAAAGAAGGCAGCTATAAATGATAGCGGAAGCTATTCTTCTTAGTTTCTATTCATTGGCGGCGGATGAGGCACTCACGAATATAATTGTGACCACAGTAAAGAGCATAACCGTTCTTCCCTGCCGAGCGGTTTCCTCTGACTGCTGCCGAGCAAGTCTTGCTTGTTCGGCTTGGTCTTTCGCATAAGCAGCCGCAGATTTGGCTTGGTCTGAAGTATATTCCGCTTGCTTGCGAGCGGAAAATGCCTCTGATACATTGGCCTGTTTCTGCTTCAGATCCAAAAGGTGATGAAGCTGATGATTTTAGTACGAAACGTGAAATGGCTCTGGTAGTCTTACTGCGTCGTAGGTCTTTTCTGCCCGTCTTACCATCTTCTCAATCCGATACAAATGGCTCTCAAGCACGGTGTTCCGTGCTGATGACGATTCCCCTTTTTCCATATCAACTTTCTCAATTCTTTTCTGTCTTTTGGCTATGATCCGAGCAAACTCTCTTATAGGTTGCCGTTGGTCGCTTAAGACCATCTGTAAGATTTCGAGCTCATCACGGATATCTTTTATCTGAACCATCAGTGTTGTTTCTGTCGTGATACTAAAGTCGAGGGCTCGATCAGGTCTTCCATTAACCAGACTATCCGCAAATTGCTGGAAGCATTGTGCTTCCCTATCACTCTGCACTCCATTAGTGTGGTCCAACCTTCGATCATTATCAGCCTGCTTACTACATCCCCAATGGAGCGCTCAAAGAAGTCAAAGAACTGAAACTCATCTGGAGCCTGATATGGATCAAATAAATTTATACAGGTGTCTGTAATGAAATTTGCCAAGTCGTAGACTGATATAATAGGCGCTCGCGCTTCTCCTTGTAAATGCTTGAGTATCATTTGGTGGACATTCAAAGGATCCTGTTCGAGAAGCGCCAACCGTTTCTTCCTCTCCTCTATAGAAGAAGGTCGGGTATCCGCACCATCCGAAGGCGCGAAGTTAGGGGGACCGTCGATCAAAAATGCTACCCCTTTACCAGCTTTTACTTTCCGGGACGTTGATACCTTCGACGACGGTATACCTGTCATCCACCCCAACACAGATCCACTTTCTTTCTTGCTTTTAGTTTTACTCTTACTGTGAAGGGTTGCCCCAGGTGGAGACGGAGGTGGCCCTGCCCGGTTGTTTATTAAACCAGGTGGCGGTCCACGTGTAGGGAAAGGCGGAAGCGGAGGGCCGGTCAAATGAGTATGGTTGCTAGACCATATGTCCCATCGCTGCGGACAGCAACTTATAATGGTATCTAAGACTCAGTCAGCGCTTCGTCAACTACGTAAAGAAGATGAGTACCGTCATTGAATATCCAAAGCCACAGTTGGTCAACCATGAAGATCTTAGGTTCCGGCGAATTGTCTCTCGTGTATCGATAGACCACTTGATCGCTGTCTCTCTGAGATGTGCTTGTGAGATGAGTGTAAAAGTATTGATCAAGTGATCGTCTTAGCTGCAGAGGAGAATTCACTGGGTTGTTTGGCGACAAATATCCCTTGACTAGATACTCATTAAGCTTTCCTAATGGTATCCGAACCTTTCGAGGCCTAGATGTGCTCTCTTGTTCTGTAGCCGCACCCGCTTTTGAGGTAGAATCTCCGAGTTTCTCCTCCCTAATATCATTGAGGGTCTCTTTTCCTTTGCTGCTCCTGGAACGTCTTTCGTTGTTTTGTTGTCCCTCACCTGCATCAGATACATGCTGATTGGAGTTCACATCTCCGCTACCCGCAGCTACGGGTGTCGATTGTTCCATAGCCAATGGGACATTGAGGAGTGAAATAACTTGGGGCTCCTGCATTTGAGATTCCGGCTGTTGATATGGCAAAGTTTGTGTATCCTCGGCTACTGGGCCAGATTTTGGGGCTAGAGATGTTCCCATATCGTCGGTTTTCCTATCTTTTACAGATTCCCGCTCTTCTATGGATCTAGTCTTTGTTGAATTTTCACGTTTACCTTCATCAATATTCTCCAAGTTGGAGCTTACTTCGTTGATCTCAGGGGGAGTCGGCACAGTCTCCATTGCTCCATCGAAGTCAGTGTTCTTTTCGTCTCGAAGAGTGCCTGATCGCTTTAACCCATCGTTTCGTGGTTCAATATTTGTTGTCGCATTAGAAAAACCGCCCTCATGGTCTCCTGTTCCTGCACCTTTTTCTAGGTCCAGACTGTCCACTAGGTCTCCCGTATTATCTGATTTTAATCGCACATTCCCTTTGAGATCTCGGAAAGTTGACCGCAACTTCTGGGTTCTGCGCAAGATCCTTTTGAAGGTAGAAAGCTCTCCATCGCCTTCAGAAGGCTCTTCTCGATCGTCTTCAGAAGACCCATCCTCATCAGGCTCAGAAGATTCCACCACAACTAGGGAAGGTGGAGGTTTCTTTGTGACTCTTTTTTTGGATGGACTAGATGGATACGGAACACTAGGCGGCGGTTGCCTTCCTTGCATTATCGTCTGGGTCATCCTTTGATATCCACGGTAGGTTTCAAAGTGGAGGAACGGGATATGTAAACAAGTCAGCTTCACAGTTCTTGAATCTTGATTTTGTGGCATACAAATAGCATGATTTGATCCACTGGCTTATTCTTCCCGGAGGAGGAATTTGGATTTGACTCCATAGTCAGTTAGCATTAATGTCAAAGTCTGGATAAAAGAACCTTACATTGACAATTTCACATCGTGGCCTCATAAATGAAGAATAAGTTGTGGGGGCTCGATACTGCTGGCCCAAGTTCACTGCTCCTAATTTGCGTTCTCGAAAATGCCGGCTCACTAATGTCTGTTTGAGTATCAGGAACTGAATTTGATTACATTTTTACTTTTTCAAGGGATGATGATGAGTACAAAAGTCAATGCCCGTACCTCAACCCATTCCATCTAGAATAAAATCAGAGCCATGTCATGAATTAGAATACACAGGGGAAACCATACATTATTTGCAGGCAGATGATACCATCTGAAACGAGGTTCCTGCTCACTCATCTCTGTTCGTTTTGCCGAAGCCATGATCGATTCCGGCCCCTTTCCATAGAGAATTTCGTACATTGATGACCATACCTCAATTCTTTGCTCGTTCTCTCCTTTAAAAAAATCGACTATGGTGGCTTGGAAACCATGACAGGCATTCAATTTGTCGACCTGATCAACTGGAAGGGACGGCGCAGTAAAAGGAAGCTCTGGATTTTCCTTCGGATTTGTAATCGACGGGCCTTGAACCAATTGGGGGGAGTGAAGCAAATTCATCATGGCAATATTTTTGGTTGCGAAGTCCTCCATCGTTTGACCATCTTCATCTTGTATCTTCTTACTTGCTCCATGCCGCAATAAAAACTTGGCGATCTTTAGGTCGCCACGAATCACGGCACTGAATAGTGGAGTATGTCCATTGGGAGTTTTTGTGTCGATATCCGCCCTATTTTTCAGGAGAACTTCAGCCACCGCTATATGTCGCATCTCGGCAGCCTGAAAGAATGCTGTACGCTCGGTTTCCAAATTGAAAGACTCAACATTGGCGCCGAAATGCAATAGAAGCTGGACAAAGGCGAGGTTGTCAGACTCTGTCATTGCATACAACGCCTTTCGTCCATTTTCATCAGCTGCTTCAGCATCTGCCCCTCTCTGGAGAAGGAGTTGTGCCATTGACTTATTGTCATTATTGACTGCCAAATGAAGCGGAGTTTGCCCGTCGGAAGTTTTTGTTCTTAAGCTCACACCTTGGTCTAGCAGACGACGCACGGTATCTTCATCTCTGTTGCGGACTGCGTCGTGTAGACTTTTCAACTTAGAGCGCAGTTTGTGGTCATTCTGGGTTTCGGAATCGTCCATAACCTCTTGGTACTGCGTCCGTTCGCGATCACCGTTGGAACTGCCGAAGTCCATATTAACTGTTAAGCAGTGGCTCGTTTTGAAGCAGCTTCAAGATTCTGCGCTGTGAAGTGTGATTTTTCACGAGGCTCCGCTCATCAGCTCTCCAGCTCAAATGCAATCTGATCTGATCTGCATGTGCGCATAACTGTCACTGTAGTTCATGCATATTGCATACCGCGCGGCTTGGCCAATAATCTTTCAGTTCGGCAGGGGATCGTATTATGGATGAATACACGTCCCCATGTCGGCAGCCAACTCTCTGTTCAGGCAACCCGAATGTCCAGATGTTGCTGGTTTCCAGGCGGTGTAGGGATTCCCAACCCAACCAGTGCTAAGCCCCGCCAGCAGAGCCTGCCATGTTCCCTCACGAGTCGAGCACCGTACTCTGTGCCATCGCGTCCATCCATGGCCATCCGTCTTCTGTCCTGAGATTTTTGTTGTTGTTGGGACGACGGGATGGCGTAGGGAAACACGCGAAGTTCGGCCTCTATATTTAGCGTCAAGTGGGATGAGATGTCAATGGAACACCCCGTGTTGCTGAGTACCGGCCGCTATTGTCACATATCCAGTTGTCGATTTGCGAGTCTCAGATCCAGCGTACTCTGCATCACTGTGCAGGAATAGATTGTTCTCGTCAACATTATCGTATCGTGGTCGAAACTTAATCGTCCCTTTGATGTATCGAAGCAGGTGCTTTGCAGCCTGCCAATGCTGTGATCCTGGTGCGTGCAGATGTCGAAAAAGTGATCCAATTGCAAAAGCAATATGCGATCTTGCTCTTACGAAGTACTCGTCTCGGCGACGTTATCTGCGTCATGCCAGGCGAACTTGCATGCCAACTTGCGCGCGGGCTTTCCGTCATTCTTGCAGAGTCACCACGCGCGTACCCGACCAGATCAACTTCGCGGGGCGGCTGCATACTGTGCGGATCGTTCCAGCATTGACGGCTTCACCCTACATGACTCAGCCGCAACGTCAGTACCAAGAGGCCCTCGACTCACGAAATCAGCAGCGAAAAACCAAATGTATCTGGATTCTGGAAGACCAATTGTTGCAACACGTCGAAATCGACTACTTAACTAGTCGCGTGATAAGTTCAATGGTTATTCCAGACCCCGCGCTGCATGCATAGCAACACCTATCACCCTTTGTGCTCAATGATACAATATTTTGATGAAGGGTACGCATTTCCTCCAACGCTTTGCTCCTCCCTTTTGTGTTCCCAAGCACCCAGCTCAGACCTCGCAATATTATCCTCTGCATCTGCTGCTCTCTTGTACAATTCAGCAACAGCCAGGAACTATGCGCAGAGCTCGTATGACATGGTTGAAATGAGAGACATACCTATACCATACGATTTAGCTGTTGGACCATACATGTATATGGCGCAGTATCTACCATATATCCATCAGCAAGCGGTTCTGTCTCTAACAAAGCGCAAAACCCTGACAAGTGATGACCGGAAGGAAATAGGGCAATATCATCAGGACAACCCGAGAGCAACCCAAGATAGCAAGTAAGTCAGGGCAAGAATCAAGTCTCATTCTATTCCACACTAACTTTGTTCTTGAGAAATTTGGTTGTGAAAGAAGGTTTGACATCTGTCGACGTCATCAGATTTCGGCTTTGTTAAGTTCTAATCTTTAGCACTATATCGAAAATATTAGGTAAGAAGGGACATCATTGGAGCTGTTCTGCGAAGCTTGCTAAAGTTGGCTAGCCCTGTATCGAACGAGCATTAAAAAATTGGGCTCGGAATGCAGACGAACAAGGCATATCATTAACAGACTCTGAAATCAAAGAGAAGGCGCGATTGTTCGCTGCTACAGCTGCTGATGACAAAAGCCTTCTAAAAATCACGAGCAACAGCAGCTGGCTTAAGGAATTCAAACGGAAGACAGGGGTCAAATGTTCGAAAAGTTATATTTCCAATACCTCTCTTGCCTCACCAAATGGGAAAGAGGAGCAAGATGATGAGACGATGGCCGAAAATGGTATTAAATACGACAGCGAGTATGAAAATGACGGCAGAAACGTCAAGAAGCTGGAATTCGAGGGGCGAAAAGGTTAGTTGTGAGATACAGGTTGGAGAGGACTTGTCGCTAATTATCTTTAATAATGCTGGCATATGAGAGATGTCGACAGGGAACGGTCGAATGCGATGCGGCGACAAGTACTGGGCCATGTTCAGCTTGTATATGCCTCCAAGTTCCCCCTATGGCCTGCAATGGAGGTCAAAGTCACGGATTCAAACAACAGAGCACGAAATACGGAAATGGTGAGCACGGTACAGGACCTGAACTTTTATAGCGATGCTAATGTGACTGTAGATTTTTCGGGATGAACTTGGAAATGCGAGTCTCGCTCGAAATGCACGTCTAAGACTTGACTTAAGAGCTTTTGCTCCTCCCGGTCTTTCTCATCCTCAAAGGTCTTGCCAAAGTTGACCGACTCCACTCCTTTATAATCGATCCAGGACTCTTCTTAATTTAGCCAATGTGTTTGCGATGCCCGAACTTTAAGCAACTAGTATTGGAATCTTTGCAGATCAGAGGTGCAGTACGTACATATGTTAGAAGGAATCGTCACCTAGATGGTGACAGCGATCTCCGTGAAAATATGAGAGTTTCATGGAGACGACGGCACAATGCATGCGGGTTCTTAACCCTCATACAAACGCCGTATCATATTTAAATAGCATTCCATAGTTTAGATAGTATTAATTAATTAATTCATCCTTTTCCTATGATTCCGCGCTCTTATTTGGTGACTATTTTCTACATATAGCATTCGACGAAGCGTAGCGGTACATATCACGATAATGTATATTGAAATTGCATATTCATCGAGGTTTGACTACTCTGCTAACTACATACTGTTTTACGGGCGGTGGTGTGGACCGTTAAACCGAACCATCCTCGGTCCGAGTGTGAGACTGGTTCTCACGGTCCGTTCTCATACTTCGTTGATATTAGCACCCGAGGCTCCAGCAATTGAATCCCACACAATCTCCCCTCCCCTTTTGCTCGTAGCTTCTCGTTGTGCCTTCTTTATGTAGTTGCGCAACGCAATGTATTCTTACTACGTTGCTCTCGCTGCTGTGCCTCCTCTTGCTGCGGCTTTGGTATGAGCTCATTGATCTGTGATATCAAATCGACTTTGAAGATGAATCCATGAGACTTGAAGTATGAGGAGAGTAGACTTAATTTAGAAGTTGTAGGCTTATCAAGACTGAGTTTCTTCAGACTGATAGGAGTAATGGGTGTACTCCGTGAATCGATCATAGTATCTGGTATATCCTCCTCTCCTCGTGGACATCACATGACTACTCACATCGGACATGGCGCGGTGATGCTAGGCGCCGTTGAAGACCCTGATCAACGGAGAATAGAAAAGGCGGCCCGCATTGTACCTCGGTACCTAGGTATGTAATTGCGAAATCCTCAGTGGACCAAAATCGACGCGATTGTCTTGTTCTCAAAACAATACGCGTGGAATCTGTTTCCAATCCTCTTTGTCATATTACAACTCGTATTGCAACTGTTGCTGTAGCCGGTAAAATAAACGGCCAGTGCACGAATGGTGATATCACATGCGGCTTAACATGAAACCCCCACCACAAACGGCTATTCGCGGGGAGGGGAGCTGTCCCCTCAGCTTCACCCCTTAGAAAATTACAACAGTTGACTCAACAACTCAACATCTCCGCGCCCCGATCAACATCTCCACCCCGATCAACATTTCTCATCTCTTGCGTCTCGATCTGCAATGAACCTTGTATGGACAACCCCGAGGGCACGTGCAATCCTCTCGGTTCTCTGATATTATGATATTCTTCCGGGATATCGATGTTGTGCATAACATGCATGATGTAGACTGTCCCCTCCCCATAGCCCACCTCGGGTATACCGTCTTTCCCTCTGTCCCTCTGTACGGTGGCCGAGTACTTATCGTGGCTGACAAGACTGATAAACATCTTGTTCCAATTGGGTGACTCGAGCACTCTTCAATCACCAACATTCACGATGTCTTGTATTCGCGTTCCTTCCCACGTAGCTCGCTGCAGAATTCTGCTGCAACATGGCAAATTGCAATGGATTGCTCAACGATCCTATGGGACCATCTCGGACGGCCTCCCTATCCTCCAGACAGCTCCGGTCGCCTCGACTTTCGAGAGGGCACTCGCCGCCAGCGCTCCTCGTCATGACTGGACAAAGACAGAAATCAAGGAGATCTACGATACGCCATTGATGAAACTGGCTTACGCAGCTGTAGGTCCATCTACTCTACGGAAGCGCCCTCCTTAATTGCTAAACACAAACGACACAGGGAACGGTCCATCAAAAATTCCACAACCCCACCTCCATCCAGATGTGCACCTTGATAAACATTAAGACCGGCGGCTGCAGCGAGGATTGCTCCTACTGCGCACAGTCCTCGCGCCACAACACGGGCCTGAAAGCAACTAAGATGGTCGGCGTTGACTCCGTGCTCGAGGCGGCGCGGATCGCGAAGGAGAACGGCAGTACGCGCTTCTGCATGGGCGCCGCCTGGAGGGATATGCGGGGCCGCAAGACGAACCTGCGCAATATTAAGGAGATGGTCAAGGGCGTGAAAGCGCTGGGCATGGAGTCGTGCGTCACACTGGGCATGATCGATCTGGAGCAGGCGAAGGAGCTGAAGGAGGCGGGGCTGACGGCCTATAATCATAATGTCGATACGTCGAGGGAGTTCTATCCGTCGGTCATCACGACGCGCTCATACGACGAGCGTCTCCAGACGATCCAGAATGCGAGTGATGCCGGGTTGAGCGTGTGTACGGGTGGGATTCTTGGCTTGGGAGAGAAGGCCAGTGATCATGTGGGGCTACTGTACACGGTTGCGACACTGCCTTCGCACCCGGAATCCTTTCCTGTCAATACGCTCGTGCCGATCAAAGGCACGCCGCTCGGCGACAACAAGCAGTCGCCCTTCGACACAACCCTTAGAACGATCGCGACGGCGCGACTCCTCATGCCCAGAACGATCATTCGACTCGCGGCCGGACGCACCACGTTGTCGGAGGAGCAGCAGATCCTGTGTTTCATGGCTGGTGCGAACGCGGTTTTCACGGGCGAGAAGATGCTGACGACTGCGTGCAATGGGTGGGATGAGGATAAGAGGATTTTTGAGAAGTGGGGACTGCAACCTATGCAGAGCTTCCAGACGGGACTGCAGGCGGATGCTTCGGCGCCCATGCAGCGGGGAATAGAGGAGAAGACACAACAGGACCTGGAGAGCAGGTGATGGAGTAGTTGATAGGATTTCGTACAGGTCGAGTCTCGAGAGCTATAGTCCAGACTTATGATGCTACGTGTCCGTGGCTTATCTACAAATAAAATCTATGAATCGATCTAAGCTCTACAATCGTGACCTTTTTACTTCAACTCTTGAATCTCCACCTTCTATGCCCTTCGTTTTACGCACCCACTCTCCCATTGTCGTCACCAATCGATCAACCTCCTCGAAACTGTTACCAGCATGCAAACAAACCCTAACTCGCTGCCCGCCCTCCGGCACAGTCGGAGGAACAATTGCTCTCACCACAAACCCAGCGTCTTGACAAGCTTTCGACAAACTTCTCGGCTGTGAGCTGAGGATAGAGAAGATCGGGGACTCGGGGCATTCCGCTGGGATCCGTAACAGGCTGGGTTCTGCTTCCCCAAGTTCAAGAGTCTCTAATCGGCGATAGAGGTGTGCGACAAGTGCCCAAAGGTGAGCTGCTGGCTTTGGCATTATTTAGTTAAGACTCGAATTGTAGAAACAATAGGGATAACGTACCTCCACAGTCCCACCTCCCATCATGAGCTCATAAACCGTCCTTATAGCCACCAGCGACGGAAAACTCATGAAAGTCGTGTATATCAACGGCCGTGCATAATTAATCAGATACTCCCTCGTCAACTTGTCGCAGAGAAATATCGCTTTTTCCAGTCAGCTCTAACACTATCCGTAAGGGAAAACAAGACCACATACCTCCATTACAAGCCAACGCCTTCCCAAATGTATGCAGCCTCGCATACACCCTCCCCTCCAATCCCAAACTACACACCACCCCTCTTCCCTCCCTCCCATAAATCCCCGTCGAATGCGCCTCATCCACCACCACATGTCCATTCCCCCTCGGCAGCACCCTCTCCACCGTCTCTACAATCTGCTTAAGCGGCGCTAGATCACCATCCATGCTGTACAAACTCTCCACGGCCACGAACACACTCCTCCTCCCCTCCCTCAACGCCGCATCCCCCTCCACCAGCTCCCCCAACACCCTCCCCAGATCAACCACGGAATTGTGGGCGAAGGGTACGCATTTCCGGGCACGAGACAGCCGCATCCCCTCGTGCACACTCGCATGGATCAACTCGTCATGCACGACCACATCCACCCCCTGGGGCACACAGGCAAAGAACCCCGCATTCGCATCGAAGCCCGAATTAAACAGCAATCCGGCGGGGGCATTGTGGAAATCCGCGAGAGAGCGCTCGAGGGCCTCGGCGTAGACGCTGTTGCCGTCGAGGAGGCGGGAGCCGCCGGATCCGAGGCGCGGGGGGGAGGCGGAGAGGTGCGAGAGGAAGGAGGAGTAGAGGGATGGGGAGCGCGAGAGAGAGAGGAAGTCGTTGGAGGAGAAGTCGGTGGAGGTGGGGGGGACGAGGGTGAGACGGCGGAGGAAGGATTTGGTGGAGCGCTGGGAGAGGTGGAGGCGCATGGCAGCGGAGAGGGCGGATTCTGGTTCTGCCATGTTTGAATTGATAAAAAGAATAAATAAATAATACAATGTCTGACAGAAGCTGTACGCGTGAAATGAAATTTTAAGAAAAACAGATTTATAACAACTCAAAATTCCTGTTGATCATGTGATGGAAAATGATAATGATAATGGACCTATCCGTATGTTTACCGGACTGCCGTGGAGATCGACAGGTGTTGAGAAGTAGCCGAGAATTGACTCACCCAACCAATTCGCAACCTTGTATAATTTCGAACAAACAAAATGTACGGATAGAAATCGATAAATTTTATATTTCAAATCAGCACTCAATTCCTCCCCCCACAAGTATTTTTAAACATCAGGTACCACATGCGAGTCATCCATCCGCCAAGCACGAGCCGCAAAGCTGACATCCGCAACCAACCATGCCCTCACCAGGACGAATAGCGGCGGCTACGGAATCCGTCCTCTCACGCTCTCTAAGAGCCTATCAGATATACGGTGCGAATACTGATGTGGGAAAGACAGTGTTGTCGACTATTCTTTGTAAATCACTAGATCGTATATACCCGCAAGAGAGCGTCTGGTATCTGAAGCCTGTGTCCACGGGCCCCTCGGACCAGGCCGATGATGGGCATCTGGCTCGTTTCTCACCGAGGACGAAAACGAAATGTTTGTTCCAGTTCGATGAACCTGTTAGCCCACACATCGCTGCGAGATCTGCGGCTGTAAGTTGGTTTCGTTGGTAAATAGGGAACGACATTGCTTGCTGACCAGAATCGAATAGCTAACAGATGCTTCAATACTAGAAAGGATCTCTGCTCACGTGGCATCGTGTTCACAGGCAGGACCTGGTACATTACTCCTTGAAACCGCCGGAGGCGTGCATTCTCCAACGCCTTCTGGGGGCTCTCAAGCTGATCTCTACCGGCCTTTACGTTTGCCCGTCTTATTGGTGGCCGACCATCGTCTCGGGGGGCTTTCCTCATCCATCTCTGCGTTCGAGTCTCTTCATATAAGGGGATATGATTTAGACTCTGTTCTGCTATTTGAAGATTGCCAGTATAGGAATTATGAGTACCTACGTGATTACTTTGGGAAGCATGGCATCTCAGTATTTTCAGTTCCTCCGCCCCCTCCACGAGAGAGCAATCGGGAAGAGGATGAGTGGAAGATGTCGGAGTACTACGAGACGATGAGCAAGCTTGACAATGTGGACGAGATGATAGCTGGACTATCGGAGAGCCACAAGACACGGATTGACAAGCTCGAGAGCATGTCCACCAAAGCTCACAAGCACATCTGGCATCCCTTCACACAACACCAAGGACTGCACTCGAAGGACATCATGACCATAGACTCCGCATACGGCGACTTCTTCCAGACCTACGACAGCGCTACCACTATAGAAAAACAAGAACCGAATTTACTGAAACCTGTTCTTGATGGATCGGCATCATGGTGGACCCAAGGCGTTGGCCACGGAAACGCACAACTTTCCCTAGCGGCAGCCTATGCTGCAGGGCGATACGGCCACGTCATGTTCGCCGGAGCAATCCACGAGCCGGCAATGACGCTTGCCGAGCTTCTACTTGAAAACATGAAGAACCCGCGACTGCAGAAGGTTTTCTATTCGGACAATGGAAGTACGGGCATGGAGGTTGCGACCAAAATGGCACTCACGGCTTCTTCTGAAAGGTACGGGTATGATGGTGCGAAAGGCAATATAGGAGTTCTGGGCCTGAAGGGTAGTTATCATGGTGACACCATTGGCGCGATGGATTGCTCTGAGCCTTCGACGTACAACGAGAAGGTCCATTGGTATAAGGGCCGTGGCTATTGGTTTGATTTCCCTCAGGTAAACATGAAGAATGGGACTTGGATTGTCGAACCGCCTTCAGGATGCGAAGTTGAATTCGGCCCAGCTACCACCTTCTCGTCTCTTGACGAAGTGTTCGACATGAGCACAAGAGATGGGTCCCCTGCGGCAGCGAGCTACAGAAAGCATATTATGGCAACACTGGACAGGCTTATTCGCATCGAAGGGAAAAACTTTGGCGCGTTGATTATGGAGCCTGTAATTCTGGGCGCTGGCGGGATGCTCTTCATGTGCGTATTCAATTCCTCGACCTGTGATCTATCGCCCAGCTGACTTTCAAGTGATCCCCTCTTCCAACGCTGCCTCGTCCAAGTCGTTCGCGAGAATCCTCAGCTCTTTTCTTCCAAACCTTCCACGCCTCTAGTCCATACCAAGCCATTGCAAGCCGACAATCTCGCATGGAGCGGCTTACCCGTCGTCTTCGACGAAGTTTTCACCGGCCTCTATCGTCTCGGCAGGTTCAATTCCGCATCATTCCTCGGCGTCCACCCCGACATTTCGGTCCATGCCAAGCTCCTCACCGGCGGCCTCCTCCCGCTCTGCCTCACGCTCGCCAGCAACAGCATCTACGACGCCTTCCTCGGGTCCGAGAAGCGCGATGCTCTACTCCATGGCCATAGCTATACCGCTCATGCTGTTGGCTGCGAAGTTGCCAAGACATCGCTTCAGATGATGCTGGGGATGGAAGAACGCCAGGACTGGAAGGAGTTTCAGAATGACTGGGCTTCGCATGCCACAGCGACTTCGGACGCCCCTCTCGACGACGCTCAAAAGGTGCATGGCGTCTGGACTATGTGGTCCCAGTCGTTCCTCGACCGCGCCTCGAGGTGCGCAGACGTCGACAGCGTGAACGCTCTCGGATCTGTGCTTGCGATTCGCATGCGCGATGAGCACTCCGGTAAGTTGTCAACCCAACCGTCACAGCGCATCTCCCAGGCAAGAGTAGAAATGACTAACAGTGCGATTTGTCTAGGCTACAATTCAAACGCTGCCAGCGGACTCCAGGGGAAATTATCGAGAGGGTCGGAAGAGTTAAAAATCCATTCGAGGGTCTTGGGAAATGTGCTTTATTTGATGACGAGCCAGACGACTAAGGTGGACACAGTACGGGCTGTTGAGAGGCTACTGCTGTTATCTCTTCTTTAACTTTGTCTTAACGTAATCCCAAAAAAAAACTTTCAAAGTTGTTAATATCCCGATTAATTTTTTTCGCCTTTCTCTCTACTCGTTTTAATAATCTTATCCATATCGCCATTTAATTCACCCACGAAATGATTATTCAAACTGGTGATGCGATTTCTCTCCGCCCTGCGTATGAAGTCTAATGGTCTCTCAATAGTTTGCCAAAAATCCGAACTTCTTCCGTCTGAAGAATTTCTCTCTTTGGCAGTCGTTCTACGATCATTGACCACTTTCCGAGAGATCTCAGTTCAGAAGAGATTGTTCGACGCCGGATGCGCGCGATCGATCTCATGCTCCGGCTCGTCCGATCCTCTCGATTCCAAAACACGAGCTCGGGGTCGCGGATGATGAGATCTAAAGAGGAGAGCTTCATGAATCTGATGGCGAACGAGAGTGGGGTAGCGCGACTGTGTGCTTTCTCCAAGCAAATGGGCCGAAAAAATGGTCATATATGAAAATGGATGGTGGCTACCTAATTCATAATGCCTTTGGGGGGTAACATTCAGTTGATATTGCGACGAAAGCATCGTTCCACCTCCTTTTCAGTTCGATCTCATAAGCAATGACCTCTTTACGATCTTTAAATTATCGTGATCCGCCGTGAAATTCTAGCAGCAGACTGCGACTGCCATTTTTAGAATCATAAGAGGCATCACCAGGCCCTCAACCGTGCCACGCTTTTCGTATCCCAACAAGCGCATTCTTACAGAGTATATCGAGGAGAGAAGTCGGGGAGGTGAAATACCAAGAGTCCAAAAGCGATGCATTTCAATGCCGCTGCGTGACCGAGACACTTCCAGTCTCACGTCGCGGCTTGGCTGGCGCTGCACCTAGTTTCCTAACGCCAAGATCAGATGTGATGTGAATAAAGTCTCTAATAATAACAATCTAGAAAAGCTCGTTCAGATCGCATCGCGGTAACCCATCATTCGGTCCCCTCGACCGCGTGCAGTTGCACTACGAGACTGTAGCCATGATGCTTGGCTGCGCATTGTCTAAACCCGGAGTTTCTCATTACCCCTCTCCTCAAATAAACCTCCTACTTGGCGGCGTCAGAAGAGACTCCCAGACCTCTAAAGCACGCAACTATCAAAACCCTCAATGACTGACGCGCGACGGAGCGCAGTTCCTCATCCAAACTCTGAGGTTATTCGGGTCGCAGGTTCTATTTTGATGCTGCTTCATGTTGGGCTATGCATGGCAATTATCTATAGGCCTCGTCGTTTCGCGTGCAGATTGGCAAGAGATGGAGAAGGCCGATTCGTCCTATTCATCCAGTTGGCTATGATGCTCATAGCTATATAGACTCATAGTTTCCCTCTTTGCCATAGTTATTTCTAGAGAGTGTAGCCATCCGGGAGTATCAGAGAAGCGGCGATCTCAACATAAATCTCTGCCTCTTCTCGTCACAAACTACCTTTAACCCTGACTTGTACATCTCCTCCTGTGGCTACTACCTCTTTGGCACGCTGTCAGTCTATCCGGCACTCTCTCAGGCCTGCTCTCTTTTCAGTTCTCGCTCTCTTCCAACCCGACGACCACCATGTCTCAAGAACGCCATCACGTCACCATCAACCTCTCCAGCTCGCGCGCCTTCCTCCTCCTCGGGCTCCTCCTCTCCACCCTCTCCCACACCACCATCGCCCAAGTAACCACCCCGTTCACCGACCCCGCGACAGGCATATCATTCCAGTTCTTCTTCGGCGCCCGCACGCAGTTCGGCTTCGGCATCGCCCTCCCCACCGAGCCCACCACCGATTTCATCGGCCAGCTCACCTTCCCCCTCAACGGCGGCAGCGGCTGGGGCGGCTTCTCCCTCACGGGCGACGTGGAGGGGCCGCTGCTCCTGGCCGCCTGGTCAGACGGCGCAGGAAACGTCGTGTCCTCCTTCCGGCAGGCGCGGAACGAGGACGACAATCCCCCCGAGGTCACCGGCCCCTTCGCCCTCAAGCCCATCGCCAGCGGCATCGCCGTCAACGACTCCTTCCTGACCTTCACGTTCCTGTGCAAGGGGTGTCTGGACGCAGCCCTAGGCCTTGGCGCAGCGGCCGCGGCGGCCGACGCGGAGATGGGATGGGCGCTAGCGTGCACAGCGGTGGGGAGGCCGGAATCCAGCGCTGGCATCCTGGGGTTCCATGATAGCGGGTTCGGGGGGGTTCACGGCCCGGCTTGGACAGGCGCGGAGCGCGCGGTTTGACGCGTGGGCGGCGCTGGCGGGGACTGCTGTTGCGCCGTCGGTGGGTGCGGTGCCGATTACGCCTAACGCGGGGGAGGGGGATGATGATGATGATGGGGAAGGTCAAGGAGGGGGGGAATGATGGAGATGATGATGATGATGATGATGATTGAACAGGCAGGGGGCCGAGGAAGGATCGGTTAGGGATGTTGTGTTGTATGGAGTGGGAAATTAAGCAATTCGATTCTCGCGTTTCGACTCTCCTCTTGCATAACGCACGGCCATTGAGGGTCTCATTGAGGCACCCTGCACCCTGCAACCTTGCATTGAACCACTTACAACAGTTGAATCACGTGCCCCCATGTCGACATTCTTATCCTGTTCGGGTTCCAGGATCTCAAGAAAGGAAAAATCAGGAAAAGGGGAAAAGGTAAATCAGCACTAGGGGGCCAAAAGATGAGCTGACATTGATGGATTGATACCACTAAGCCACCGATGCCCCGTTGTTATTATGCTTGTCTTATTCCATATATCATTAAAAAAATTCCTTTTCTCAGTTTTTCCCAATGCAAAAGCAGCTGTCCGTTTCTCATTTCTCATTTCTCATTTTTCATTTTTCGTCTCCGCTTCCTACACCACCCAACATAACATTTCATTTTCTGGTTTCTTGTCTTCGATGGACTCGCAATTCTACTTCGTAGGATTCAATTTCCCCTGCGCAGATAAGCTGGACATCATGTCAGCGTGTGTCCTGCGCCACTCCTTCTCGTCTCGAGGGCGGCAAGCAGGGGTAGCTGGTTGGTGTCAAGGTCTACACTAGCAGCCGATTTGGACTCAGCCTGCAGCCATCCTTGACGACCAGTACTTGCAATGAAACGACGAACGACAATTTATAATCATGAGCAAGGTTTAATTTCTCACAGCTGCTGAAGCACCGTGCATGTCTGGCGTCGGTAGGACGGACCTTCCCCCGAGTTTGCGCTTACGGAGTACTTACTCTTCAGCTCCTCTGCCGCCGTCACTTCGCCAACTTTATCTTCACGACTCCGAGACAACTGGCCTTCATTTCTGAGTTAAGGCAGTGAAGTTACGGCGGTTTCGGTGCAACTTTGGAAGGCGACCATCCTTCGCCATAATGCGTGTTATTCTTCTTTTTCTTCTCCTCCTCTGCGAGAATGCCATTGCTTCGACGATCCAGTTTAATATCGTCCGAGGGAAATGTGATGGGACAGGGCTCTTCTCTTCATGCGACGATTCTGCTAAAGGAGGCATCTGTGCCTATGCAGCAGATGCAAATAGGTCATGGTGTTGCGCCCCAGGAGAACCGTAAGATCGCCTTCCATCACTTACTTAACTTCAGCAATTCTAATATCGTCGCGTAGACTATGCGGAAGTTGGGGTCAGTCTTGCACCGGTTCGGGAAACCTCGCTGGCACCGGCCAGTTATTCTGTCAAAGTGGAAACTACAGTAAGACTTTTAAACCGCCGTTTCTGGTCTGAATCTACTAAACCAACTCTTTATTAGGATGGTGCTGCAACGCCGAATACGAAATTTGCATCAGAGACACAAATGCTATTAACCTTTGCAGAACACAGTTCGAAAATCCATATAGTAATATCTCGGAAGCGTCTGCATTGAGCCTTCAATCGGCTTTCTTTGCGACTAGCACAATTTCTAGCAAAACAACTTCGACGACCAGTCCCATATCACAGGAAACTACCTCATCGGTGACAACCACCTCATCGGTGACAACCACCTCATCGGTGACAACCAGCTCATCGGCGACAACCACTTTATCGCAGAGTGCCGCTGGTATGAAATCTCTGTCTTCAATGGCGACAAAGTTTCAATAAGACAAGTGGCTAACACTAGTCACCCTCGAATAGGAGCAGCAATAACCCCGATATCGTCTTCTTCCCTCTCCGGCGGCGCTATAGCCGGCATCGTCATCGGCGCCATCGCAGGCGTTGCCTTTATCGCCGCGGGAGCCTTCTTCTTAGGCCGAAAATACATGCGCAAAAGTCAAAACAACACACAGGCAAACCCGCATTACATGGTCAACATGCAAGAGGAAAGCAACAAAGACAACGAGGTTGGTAGGAGCGAACTTCAGAATACCAGTGTACCGTATGATCCGTATCATGGGATAGAACATTCGAGGAATGAATTACCTTAGGTGTATATAATGTTTTTGCTACTTTGGGATCATGCCTCAGCAATGAGTATAGAGATACTTTATTACCTTTCAAGAAATAGTAGGTCCGAGAACTCTCCATTCGTCTTCTAAGACTCGTCATGACTCACCCATATGATGACGGTGAGGTAGCGAGCACACTCTGGGCGTGTACGCCACTGGTGGTAGAAAGCTGTCGCGTCCGGTACTGAGATGTAGTCGCAGCCGTGGCACAATGATAGAATATCACTTTAAGTTGGCACTGGATAGGAGTCCGACTCGACTAGGAAGTTGAGTTTGTGGATGTCGACAACGCGCCCTTTACGAGTTCTGCCCGGCATATTTCTCCAGACCACGAATACTGGATACGAGAAAGGGATGTGCTGGGTGGTAGGGATGAGCCGTCCCTGTGCCATGAGCTCTTTAAAGGTAGCTTCCACAATTTCTTTGTCTTTGTTGCCGAGGGGATATACTTTAGTATTGCCCTTGACGCGGGATTCTTACTCACTTCTTACGGGTATCGTCATCCATTACTCTTCCGGAATTCGTACAGGTCCAATATCATGCCATAAGCTCGTCGGGAAGGTATCAAGTAGCTCAGCGATCCCAGTGGCGGCCGGATGATGTTCGTGGATTATAACTCCTGTGGTGTGTTTCACTTCCGTGTATGTGCCTTCGGTGATGGGTTTGAATGCTGGGGTGTACTTGGGTGATCGGACGGCGAGCTCCGCAAGGTCGTCGTCTGGTGACAGTGAGGTAATAAGCCTCGAAATCCAGTTCCATGACGCGGCCGAGTATGGTGTTGCGGGTGACGAAGATGAGCTTTTCAGTATCGTTGCGAGCCAACACTCAATGGAGGCTCTCGTTAACTATGTGGAAATATAACGAGGCGTTGCAAACAAGCACGTCTGGCTCAAAAAGTAGGTCCCCGTCGTCTTCTACCACGAAGAGAGTGTGTACTGGAATAGGGACTGCGGAGTGTGGCAGAATGAGAGTACTAGTTTGAGCCTTGACTTAGGAGGTCTCTGGCCGACGAGATCTCGGTCGTGCCTGAATAGGAACGGTCACGCTGCAGGCTCGAAACTTGGCTTCCAAAGTCGTGATATCAACATCGATTTGCTCTGGACCGATGATATTCATGCCTATGAGCATGACGACTTAGAAGTAGTCGAGTAAGTGGACTTCTCGAGTGACTTGGGCCGTGGCAAGCTGCCCGTCGTCGTTAATGTCATCGAAGTATAGGTGGAGTATAACGTATTCGTCAGTAGGGTGACGAACTGACCTAAGCCCGCGCACTTTCAGTGGCACTGCCATCTTGCGGATGGGCCAGTCTGGGAGGTTGGCTTCAAGCCACTTTCTGTCGACGAGGGTGAGTCCGCAACCGGCATCGAGGCATACTTGAGTGGCGGTGCCCTCAGGTTGAAGCTTAACTCTAATCGTGACATAGTTCCAATCGCGAAAACCATATCCTGTCCCTATGTCGAGTGAGGCCGTGGTTGGGAATGTGATAACCTTATGAGTAGAGAGTAGTTCAACCGAATTGCTGACGAAGGCCGATGGCTCTTCCGCGGTAGGAGGCTCTGTAGTCTCACGTCCTGTAATCTCTTTCGCTGTTGGTTCCTTGGAGAGATGTTTTGTTTTGGATTCAGAACTTCCCTCTGGGGCTCTTTAATCTTTTTATTACTCAGATTTCTCGCATACGCATTTCTCGGATGTGCTTGTGGAGGAGGTTGTTGCCTTTGAAGATTGCGGTGCACCGCTTGCATACTATTTCGTGCTTTGGTTCGAATACCGCTGAGAAATGAGCGATTTGTTCGTAATCATGGTTCCTGTAATCTTCTTCATAGTCTTCTCTGGCTGCCAGGTATGCAGGTTCGTCCTGGGGGTAGTAGGCGTAAGCTTCGCCCTCGGTGATTCCGAACTGTGTTTCAGGTGTTTAAAATTGCGGATGGCTGCTCGGACAACTGTTTTTGCGTGTGCCCAGTATTCGGGATTGTCGGACGAGCATATGGGAATCGGGGCGTTATTCGATCGTAATCTTTGCCTTGAAGACGAGTTGGCTTCGACTTCAGGGGCTGGTGCTGTTGAGAGGGTTGCCTGCTGGCACATGACGTTGAGTTTCAGGAGTAGCTCAGGGGTGCCGTCTCGAGGATTTGCTCCTGTACCGAAGAAGGCTCGTAGCTGGGAAGCAAGCTTCACAAGTTCTGATTCGCTCGTAAGAGCTATTGATGAAGACAGGATTGAAACGGATATATCAAAGAGAGGTGTCGTTGAAGCAGGGAAATCAAAGAGAAGGGCGGGATAATTGTCTTGGGATCTGTCTAGTTCTTGATGGAGAAAAGATTGAAAATAGGGAAATAATCAAAGGAAAGGTGCCGTAATACTGTACGACTATTGTGTCGGAGGTCTGATCGACCCTGGCGCTTGACAGCTGGTGCTCAACATCTCAGACGGAGAGCTGGTGGGTGGCAAGCAATTGCTACCACATTGTGACGGACTCATCATTGGCCGTGTCGATTCACGGCGTGCGAAACGAAACTCAAGATAAAGTGTTATTGTTTATTGATTCTTCTACCTACGAGGTCCAGAAGAGCAGATATCGGTAGGAGCCCCTGACTACTCACGTGATTGTGGTGAGGGCTTGAGCACTCTCTGGCAGAACCTTGGAGGACGATATGCATTGAATGGCTTTTGTAATATTGTTCGTTGCTTTATCAATGTCGTTCGCCTCTTGTATGACAGTGCTTGCTATCCTTCGCTCCTCTCTCCTTAGAGGCATCCTTCACCATGCCTCTGAGAGTCGAATGATGCTAGTAAGTGGTCGGGCTGATGCACAATAAGAATCTCCTCCAAGTAGGCTGCGCAATGAGTACCAACCAGCTGAGTATTTGGTCGTATTTTCGTATTACCTGGGTCACCTGCCCAGACGGTGAGTATTTGGCCTTGGGTATTGCCCATTGATGGGTACCCAGCTGGGCTCTTGGCAACCCAGTTGCATCACGTGTTTGTATATAATATCACGTGTTGGATTAGTCATTAGTACTATTGATATCAAATCGTACTGTGATGCAGATGCAGCATGAAAATGACGGCACGTGATAATTTAATCACATGACACTATGCTTGGTAACCCAGCGAGTAATTGGGCGGGTACTGGGTTTTGCCAAGACCCTCCTGCAAGTGGCAAGTCAACCGTTCTGATATCTGATATCCCTCAGCTATGTAGTCCTGATTTATGAACTATGAACAGGCACTGCACAGTCAACGCTTTGAAGATATCGGGATGTGAGATATGTCTCAAAGCACCCGCCGTCCACGACCAGCAACGGCTTGCGTCGCTTGCCGCAATCGCCGTGTACGTTCTACATCAATGCTTGTTGGAGTAGTGTGCTGAGTGTTGGGGCCTAGATAAGATGCGATCGTTCAAAGCCAAGCTGCTCAGAGTGCAATCGACGAGGCCAGTCATGCGAATACGCAGAGATGGGAATACCTTCATCTCCCTTCGTCCTTGATTCGCGTGTCTCGCTTGCCAATCCGGCCGACAGCGGTTCCTTCACCAGGCCTCAAAACTCAGATAGACTACCTATTGTGAGAGATGGTAATAGTAGAACGAAAGCCGTAACTTCTGGAAACATAGGGGCTCCGTTTTGGGAACTTGCGGAAGCAGATGAGGTAAATCCTCTCTTTACTCGTTCCCGGCTCCCTGGCTAATTATCTCAAAGAACACGAAGGCATCGAGGACGCAATTACAGGAAGCCAGCATTCAAGTATTTGTTAACCAATCCTATGTTTGGACAGAAGAGGTCGCATCCATTTTTGCAGCGAGCTTTCCGTCACTTCAAGACCGAGCGCTGTACCTTCAGGCGTTTCTGCTCAATGTCCATCCGCTGATGGCAATATGCCACACTCAGACACTGCAACGTGATCTTTCTTCCTTTATGACTTGCGTGTGGCCTCGAGCTTCGACAACTTCACTCGTCCTAGCACTAGCCGTGTTTTACGCTGGTGCATGTACTACGTACGACCAGCATGCTCTTGAACAAGCAAATGCGATGTACTATTTGTTCGAGAAGGTTTTACATGGCGTTGATTTTTCCGTCAGCTATGGCGCATCATCGCTGCAACTGCTTCAGGGTTATCTCATCATGCACACTTTCCGAGCGAGTCAACACGATCCGCTCTCGGAATTTGGATTTTTGGCCGAAGGGGTTCGCTTTGCACAATTACTCGGACTGCATGTTAACGACGAGGAAGGTGACCAAATACTCATCGAAATTAGAAGACGGATCTGGTGGCATTTGGTGTTCTTGGATGTCGAGATGTCGATTGCGAACGGCTTGCCAGGCTTAATCCACGAAGATGAATACGACACGAAGATGCCATCCCATCTGTTGGATCAAGAGCATATAGTACAGAACAATTCATTGACGCAAGGCATGACAAGACAAGACGGTTATGAAATGGTTATTGCAGTTCAAATGCGGTGGAAATGGGCAGAGAAGATGAAGCAATGGATGAAGCAGGCACCCCTTCAAGAGGAGGTGCTAGAATTTACCCAATCCATCCGTTATTCGCTGGATGGACTAGCTGAAAACGATCAGAACGTGTGGTATCGAGGTTATCTGAAGTTGCAAATTGATCGCACCTTTTGCGTCCTTGGGCCAAAGTTCTGGGGCCAGGAATCGTTGAAAAACGCAGACTGTGATTCTTCCTTCTTGAAGTAAGTCTTTCAATAGTCTAAAACAATGGTAGGCTGACATGAATGAAAGCTCTGCTCGGTCCTTTCTAGAAACCTATCTCCAACTTTCAATGCTATCCCCAAAGATGGGTCATCAATGGTTTATTCCTGGTTTTATACATCCACTCCACGCATTGATGGCCTTACTTGTCCACCTACGTGGCTGCTCCAAACTGGATACAGAGGCTCGTCTCCGCAGGGACTTGATAAATATGGTGGTCGCATTGCAAGTACTCCGGAGTGCGCGTGGAGCAACTTCCACAGTAAGAGCTATCATCCGATGGGGAGAAAACCCAGAAAAGTCGAACCCGATGTATTGTCTGCTGTGGAATTTACGACAGCTCGTTTGGAACAAGGCTGGCTGGCTAATACCAAAGGATGAACTTGAAGCCACCACGACGTCTCGAGCCGCCTGTCTTGGTGCTTTATCATCGACGGCGCCATTGGAGGACGCTTATGAGGTTCAATCTTGCGTCAACAACCACGAGGAGCAGATGCCTTTTCAATCCTTTGACGAACTTTTCATGTTTGAGGAGTTGAATGATTTTCACTGGGATAATTGGACCATGTTTGCTGGCTAGTCAGTGGAATTTCAGGTGTCGAAAATAAGCTCATGACGGCAGAGGTTGATCTCCCTTTGTTGTATTATGCGAATATCAAGGGATTCCCGATTTAGAGTCTCAGCTCTTATCAATGAATACTTCTCTTGCCCAACTTTTATCTTTCAATGAAGATAATTGGTAGATCAATAGTTGAGGTGAGGAAGATGAGCACATGACCATGGTCGAGGCCCACCAAGGCGGTTCTTGGATTTATAAGTCAAGCGATTTTCGGGCCGCTGCCATGATACATACATATCAATGCTGCACTGTCAGTAAGAAAGAAGATAATTACAAGGTAGCACTCATGGACAAGCCTGAGACACTCGCATGGATCAGCGAACATCCAGAAATTTCACATGGATATGTACCGTTCGGTCCTGTACATATCTCGTTCAAGCTATCGTCCACGGAGTTCGCACAGCACGTCCAGAAATGGTTGCCAGGATGGTAAGCGAGCGTGGAAATGAACGAGATGGATATCTCGCATTATAAGATAATGAGGAAATGAAAGACAGGAAACGAGGAATGTGTGCGCCTATACGGCTTCGTGATTCTGTCACTGTTCATTTTCAAGCGAGCCCTACTCACTCCAGAACCAACTTCTCAGAACTGTTGAACAAAGGATTTCGAATTTGGGTTTGGTGCCTGTAGGCACCCGGGGATTCTTAGTTTGGAGAATTGATGAGAATCTCCATGGGCGTGCATGGAAGATTCTAGGCATTCACACAGGCCTTTGAGCCTTTGTTTCAGGCTCTCTATGTCATGAGAGCCCTTTTCTAATTTAGATAGTTTTACAATCAAACATTCTTCACATCATATTTTCTACAAGAACGACAGTTCTCCAAAATCCCATTCTCCTCGCCTTGTTACCGCGTATATCAGGTGCCATGTCATTATTTCCATCAGGACTCAGATGGATACGTAGGATGGGACTCTCGACAAATGCGAATTCCACCATGTTCTTGCAACCAAATCCCACTCTCTTATAATTCAAAGAAACGTCACAATTTTGGTAGAAAAACTTCAAGTGCTAGAGTGACCTTAGACTTCGTGTTGGCAAAGCGTATGAATAAGGGAGGTCGTAGCTGATGTAACCGTTATTAAGAATCAGACATCATACAAAACGGAATTTACTGCTGGAAGATGATCTAACAGTCAGTTTCAAAGACCTTCCAAGGACCAACAATCAATGACTTCTTGCGAACGGCGCTTAGCTAAAAGAAATGGGCACTGGCAGCGGGCGGGCACAAGCTAAAGGTTGGGAAAGGTTTAGAGCCAAGAAAAGAAGCGGATAATATTCTAGATTCCACCCCATCATGGATTATCGTGCCCTTGAAGACGTTGTTCGCGCACTCCACAGTCCCTGTGTCTGCGGCACAGTCAAATCCTCCCATTCCTGACCAAGTCCCTCATAGCGGCAATTGTTCCCTCGACGGCCATCTTACTCATTTTCTGCTCTTTCTCACGTAACGCCGCCAACTCTTCCTGCGACGCGTCTGGATGCCTCCACTCAAAGACATAAGTCATGTACAACTCCCCGTCCCTTCCCTCACTGATGACATTACTAATCGTACTACCGTCTGGCTGGACGAAGTCAACTTTGCAATCCTCGTAGGCGGTAACAGTCTCTTTGACTCTACGCTGGTCTTCGCGAAACGTGACTTCACGGATGGTGATTGCGTTTCCGGACAAGGGGTCGACGGATTCGTCGAGGACAGAGGTCGACTGAATGGCCCCTGGAACGAAGGTCTCGGCGGAGCGAATCTTCAGGAGCAGCCCAGCCCATACCTGGGGACGGGCGAGGACTGGAGTGGCTCCGGCAGGGTTGATGAGGGAGGTGAAAGCAATGTGGTTCGCTGAAGGCGCCATTTCGAGAACAGAAGTGAGTTTTGTAGTTATGCTGAAAGGCAATGGTTTTTGGATATATGGTGATCTGATAGGTGTGATATCGTGGTCTTATATGGTGGTCTGGCTGAGATGTTAGAACTGAGCGGATGACAAAAAGAAATAATAAATGATCTCGCTTAGAAATGGGCGAACATTTGGGCTAGTATCCAAACGTAACATCAAAATCTAGCGGGGCAGATAGCTTTCGATGTGCTCTTTCCATTCGGCGGTTCACTTGAGAGTATGCTTTGCTTACCGGACGTCTGAGTGCTGCTGCGGGGGCGAAAGCTGGGTGCTTTATTAGACACTTTCGCAGTTTCCTTCGCCCGAAATGCGAATATAGAACTGAGCATCGATGGATAAGGCCACAACAGTTCTCAGTTCTGTCTTTACGGTAGATAGTAGTACCAGGTGCGGACCAGCTATTTGAACACGTGTAGGCCACCGATCCAGCGTCAAGGTCATTGATCAAACATCTGACTAATTCGGGTTAACACACACTCACACTCACACTCACTCTTACAGAAGAGAGAAAAAAGACAAAAACATACAACAGCAGGTATTCGCTGGTGGTCACCCACCCAACTACTAATCTGCCGATCTGAAGCTTATGTATGGCAGAGCGGACGGGATGCCCAGTTCTCTGTGCGCGTCGCTCCCGCGCCAAGATCACCACTCAAAACCGTCCCCCATTGTCAGCATTTAGCTTCCCTGTTCCCGCTCCTCAACCATTTGCTGCTTTTACCTCCGGCCCCATTACCTTTTAATTTCGGCGGGCTATGGTGTTGGAATAAGAGTTAGGGCACCCGGTTGACCCTGAGAATCCTCCGTTTGGATTCTCAGTTTAGAGATCCCGTGAGAAAATGGCTCACGGGAGGGAAATGGCTTAGGTGCATGAGGCAAACTCACGTAGCAAACTTAAGAGCAAACACTCCATTTGAATACAAATAGAGCTCCATAGCCTAGATAGTTTCATTCGATCAATCAATTCAATTTTATACAATGCGCAGGTTGCACCGCAACTTTCAATCTCAACATATGGCTGACAAGCGACCCGAAACGAGGCCCTCATAGGCGCCCAAAAACGTGAAGCGGTTGGCTGGTTGCCGAAATCTTTGCTGCCTTCCTTGAATCGGTTGCCTGGTTCCAAAATCCGCCTGATTATTCATACAACCGTACTGGGCCCACTGGGCGACGACCCAAGCTTGGGACAACTGAACACCTCGGAGGCCCCGAGCGAAGCGACCCAAAGGGGCGGCCATATGGCGCTTTAAAACTAGAAACGGTTGGCTGGATCCAATTTCCGTCCTGCTGCCTTGCATGAAGCTAGATCCTACAGGTCGCGAACTGTCTGCTGGTTCTGGGCAAACAGGAGATTGAATGGTTATTTTCGCATCCTGCGACAGTGATGGCTAGGGGTCGCTTCTTGTTGAACACAGTATTTGGTGAACACTGTGGGCACGGAAGAATCAAGTGATAAAAGCATATGGAATAGAGACTAGCTAAACTATGAATCTATCTACTATTTATATGTGCTCTCGCCTGAATAGGCATTAGTCGGCTATTGGACTGAAGGCAGGTGAATACTCTTCTGCAGTCTCTGGATGTGAGACATGCATAAGGTGAGAACTGAATGCTCACGCAACACTTCTGATGGGAGTATCGGCGAGCTACACATTGCTACAGGAACTTTAGGTGTGCAAGGTCACAAAAATATCATCAACAAACAGATCTCACAAGGTTGTCGTATCGTTGCATATCTTCCCTTTAACCTAGGCTCTCTCACTTATACTATGCAAGTCGGCCTTGAAAAGTACATATCTGATTGCTTAACCAACTACATTTTCAAGGCCATGGCGTGCATGATATCTAATGGTGAAAATGTCGATTTGTTGAACACAGTATTAGTGAACTGTGTGCACGGAAGCAAAAGTGATAAAAGCATGTAGAATAGAGTCTAGCTAAACTATTAAATCTATGTACTATTTATATGATCTCTTGCCTGAATAGGCATTAGTCGGCTATTTGACTAAAGGTAGGTGAATATGCTCCTGCATGCTCTAGATGTGAGACATGCATAATGTGAGAACTGAATATCTCAACACGATTTGCCCTGCCTCGGGGTGGCTTCCGTAATAAGAAAGCGGACATTAAATGGTTCTCGAGGTAAGAAACTCATATAATGCTTTCGAATCTTGCTAAGGATGCGTAGAGAACCCTATTCAAATCGAAGATGAGGAGACAGCCAGAGTGAACCGACGCGCTTCTTCTCATCATGTACGACGACATGATCGATGCATTCGAGAGAGCCATAAGCGGTTTAAGGAGCAAGAAGACGAATGCATCGGCAAGGTGATGACCCAGTCAATCGTGATCGGAGTGGAAGACTGTTCACAACGAAGAGAAGAAAACGATGGTTTATACATTGCTTTGAATTATTTAACTCGAGCGTGACCGCCTGATCATGATATATACATGTTCTGTTGATGACCATAATCTCTGCTGGACAGCCGACTAACCGGAGGCAAAAACTCTTCAGTCAACTCACGAGTTCCAGCTACAAATAGGCGATCGTTTTGACATCAGTGCATTGCGCCGAGCCTATCACGAGAGCATCACAACATCGGTACAACGAATGTCGGACACTTCTCAGAGTCCACCTAGTATTTTACACGAGATACCTTTGCGCTGACGATTGCTACTGCTAAGTTAGCCGTCGTAAATGGCTTTTTAGATCACACGAATCTAGCAACCGTCATGCTTCGGGGCAGAAGAACTGAAAACCTTTGATATTGTTGAATAGGGTGGGTGCCACCGGGGCACCCAATTGACCCTGAGAAGTCTCCGTTTGGATTCTCTCTCAATTTGGAGATCCCGAGAGAGGCGGTGAGAACGGGTAGGAAATGGCTCATGGGAGGGAGCCGGCCTAGGTGCATGAGGGATCAATTCCCTCATGCCAAACACACTCTTTATCAAACGCTCTATTTGAATCCAAATAGAGCTCCATAGACTAGATAGTTTCAATGAATCAATCACTTTTATCACTTTGATTCAATTCCGCTGTGCTATCTACCTTCGTGACTATTCCCAACCGATATTAGGTGCGAATCGCTCGGAAAGGATCGAGCAAACATGGGACAAATATTATCCATACATATCTACTTGATAGAAGCATTTCCTTTGCCTGTCATTGCAAGTCCTCCCATGAGCCCCGCATGAGCCCCAACGGTCAGACCCTTGATACACCTGACAATGAAGCTAATCCCGCGACCCCTTCTGACCCCTTATAACCATCATTGCGAATTCAACAGACTGGGAAAATTTTCAATACCAGTAACAACTAGGCCTTTCTACTTTGACAATGGGATATGTCTCGTTGTTCCTTCCCCTGCCGAGTTGAAGCACACTGCTCTGAGGTGATCGCGGGAATCCGCATCGCTTGTATGGTCGCCCTCCCTAGTATGGCAGCTGTTAGATATTTGCGAGCCTCTGCTTCGCTACATCGCTAATCAGTCAATTCGTTTTTACGATACTAGGCAAACTACATAAACTAAGGGCGGTGTAATTTCAAAGGTCTATACGTAGTCGTGGAAGTGACTGTACGGGGAAATTCACATCCATCACCAAAAGCCAGACACATCAAGCTCCAGCCTTACGTGATGCGAGGTGTTAGTCTAGGTGTTGAACTCCAGTAGCTTGCCATACAGATTCATAGATGTGACGTTAGTAGCGCAACTGAATGTACCTAGGTATATAGATATGTATGATCAAGCAGGTTGTCCCACGCTCTCGGGCAGGGACAGGGGCAGGGGCAAGGGCAGAGGCACCGATCCATTTGTCGACTTGTCCGTGTCCCGAGTCCCGAATACCGGCAGGATGCTACACAGCATTGAGCTACCCTTCAGCAATTTTTTTGTCGCTGCTAGACTAATTAACATCCTTTTCCTTGGCCTTTCAGCTCATCTGATTTCTTTCATATTTTTGCTCCTGCATAAACTATTCTCAACGCGCCCTACCCAACTTCTTCAGAACTCTTGCTTCGTCTACAAGATTATTTGCTTTCATAAACGAACACTTCGAAACATTTCACCTCACCCGAGGCTCACCATGTCGAGATCCACGCTCACCATCAGCGATGCCATTAAAGGTCGAGGTTCGCTGCACCTGCTCTCGGACGACGTCGAGATCTCCGATGCGCTCGTCCAGGATATTGTCAGTGACGCCATCCTCCACTCGCCAACACCATTCAACTGCCAGTCTGGTCGGGCTGTGGTGCTTCTAAAGGAAGAGCACAAAAAATTCTGGGACTTGGCCCACGATGTTGCCAAGGCCAGTGTTGCGCCGCCCATCTTCGAGAAGGTTTTCGGGCCGCGCATCCAGATGTTCCGTGCGGCGTACGGATCAGTAAGTCTCGCCAGGCCCTCACTAGATGACTACGTTGACATGCGTGTGTGTCCAGATCTTGTTCTACGAGAGTGCCAACGCTCTGAAAGTGGCGCAGGAGAAAATGCCCATGATAAAAGACAAGATCCCCCAATGTAAGCAGTGACGCTCATGACCCCTATGCTACAAAACACAGGCTATGGCAAAGTAAAACGTGTAAGGTCCTAACTTTAGCACTACAGGGTCGGAGCATGCAAGCGGGATGCTGCAGTATGCTGTTTGGACAATGCTGACCGCAGAGGGTCTCGGGGTCAACCTGCAGCATTATAATCCAATGGTGGATTCCGCGGCGGCCAAGCAGTGGGACATCCCAGCCGACTGGACCTTGAAGGCTCAGATGGTGTTTGGAAAGCCTGCAGGGCCACGAATCGTTGAGAAGGAGTTCGAGCCCGTTGACGGCAGAATCATCGTATTTGGAGCTTAGGAATATGAACGATAAGAAAGGAAAAAGGGCACCAGGCGCATAGAAAGGTGTTGTGTGGCTCACTAGAAATAGAGTTTTCCTTTCAGTGACAGTATGGAATTAAGTAGTGATAAAATTTTCATTCCAAGTTGGTCACACCTAGTTGGATTTGGTTGGAGTAAATTGGCTTCAATCCGAAGACGTCATACTTCCCAAGTCTCTATGTTTCTTATAAATCGTGAGCCGATCCCATAATGGCCACTAATTCTCAGTTGGCATCTGCTGAATACAAAATTGTGCGTCGAGTATACCCTTCTTTCCGCTCTTAAAAGCCTTACCAAGAAATTCTATTTCCTGTGGGTGTTATAACAATGTCATGGTCCTTACCGAGCCGAGTTGATGCTGATACGAGTCGAACGAGTAATTTTACTAGCGATAGGGAAAGCAAGGAAAACTGCTGCGCTGGTAGAGTACGGCAGTGAATGCCGTAACAATTCCCCCTAGAAAGAAAATGCGAGAATGGCCGTGATGATGCTCTCGAAATCTATCCATAGTACGTACTACAGTGTGAAATTGTCCTCTAGACCATCAGATCCCTATCAATTAATTCCTAGCATCTTCTTTCCAAGGCTATTATACCTCGGTTCGACTTGGCAAGAGGCTTTGATCTTCACTTATTTTGGTATGTGGCGAGTCTTCTCAAGGCTAATCGAGCATGGTGGCAATGAAATATTTTGTGTCCACAAAGTGGTGACGGCTTCCGCAAAAGATGTTGCGGTTTGTGATCGACACTTACAGAGCTCTAACTGAATTGTTCCGTGAGGTGTAAATGAATAGTGGTGATATCTTCAACTTGAATGCCGACGCCGTTCCGGATGCTCACGGTCAACAAGAGAGCTCAAGTCCGGTAGGATGTTGGTTTGATCCTGTTCTTTGGAAATCAAAAGATACTTTTGATCGGTTTACCTTGCTTAACATCGGGTCTCAGACCTTTGCGCACTCCTGGATTGAGAAAGATTGAGAAATCGGGCCTCGGGCCCCGAACCCCGGTCGCTCGCGGATCAGCTCGTCCACTGCATCACTCAGTATCTTAGGATAGGATTGTGAGTTTGTACTTACGTGCATGTTGCTGACAGGAAGTCATCTCCATGTACGATCTCCATCATGCATATGAGAAAGTACCTGCGTTGCGAGTTGACGAAGTGTGTGTCGGCGCCACTAGGAGAGCCCTTGATGTCACTACATACCTAGGTGCTTAGTACTTTCCTAGGATGCACCGCCGACGTGCTTAATGTGGTATACACATAGTAATATAAAGGCACCTTTCGTTCCATGATTCTCTTGATATTTTGCTGTGCTACAGGAAATTCAGAACTTTCAACTGATACCTGTCCTTGAAATCATAACTCAACCACCTCACTTCACTTCACTTTGTATCAAGATCAATCATGGCTACCGTGACCACTCCCAGTCCGAGTGCGTTTACTTCAGAGCGATTCTTAGCTGATTACAAGAAGACGGCCGATTCACTTGGTGCCTCATATTCTGAGTCGACAGTTCAAGGGACGCTGAGCAGCTTTGACGGGAGCTTCGAGGAAGGAACCGTTATTTGGCGCTCCACGAGTCGGCCTAATGATAAGTTGAATTATCGATTTTACCTCCGTAATCGATTGGACACGGTTGGCCTTGCCATAAAGGCAGGCTACATTGAGGCAAGCAACCCGATGGCGCGACTGGCAACTTGTTGGAGCAACCTGTTTGACGGCGACACGGCGCAGTGGTGTGATTTGGACCCCGAAGAAGGCGTGGCCAAGACCTGGATCTTCTTGAAAGGTCAAAGGTCTGTAGACCATATCTTGGACGCGGCAGAAGTCCCCGATTCCGCCCGGGCACATCGAGCCACCTTCCACAGCCTGGGTCTGAAGCTCGTGCACTTCGCCGCTGTCGCTCACCACGGCGGTACCATGAACATCTATTTCACTGTCCCGGGCCCCATCTCCGAGGCCCAAGCGGCCGCGTACACCAATCTTGCCGGGTGCAAGCCCCCAACCCCAGCCGAGTTTGAGGACTTGCGCAAGTACCTGCCTACCCGGCGGTTCGTCTTTGCCGTCACGATCGACTACAATACGGGCAAGATCAAGCGCGTGGCATTCTACGCCTTGAACATCCCAGGGGGTGAATTGCCGGCGACAGCGAATGAGAGTCTGCGCAAGTTCTTCGCTGAAGCTCCCTCGTACGATAAACAGCAGACCAGGAACATCGCGTGGTCCTACGGCAATGGAGATAGCAAGTACATGAAAGGCGAGGCAAGCTACACGGGAGAACTGGAGGATTGGGTGCATAACGTGAGAAATCCTGTGACGGAAAAACTAGCGCTGTTGTTGGAGGATGTATGTACTCTCCTCCAGCCGCTAATCCTTCGACTACCCCGCACCCTACTTAGTACATGTACATTAGCAGTGGCGGATAAGTCCGAGAGTCCTCCCTATTATCGCTCTGCACGGATCTTGCCGATGAAAACCGATGAAGCTTTGCTAATGAAGCCTTGCCAATGGAGCATTATTGCCTCGTAGCGCCAGTGCAAACTTTCCAAATTCTTGACTAGCTGTAAGCAGACTAGGGTTTTTAAAAACTTAATTAAAACAGGCCTGCTTTCAATACTCCGTAATCAAAGTGGTGAAACAACATATCTATCCCCTGTCGAAACCGACTCCTCCTCCTCCTCCACGGACTAAACTGCACCCGCCACGGTTTGGCACCTTCCCATCCTTGCTCCAACAGGCTCCCGCCAAAGAGGCAGAAGGAAGGACGTGGTCATATTTTGCCTTGGCCAACCAATAAACGGCCGATAGAGTCCGGGTTGGATTCACTAAGGTACCGGTGGAATGGTTCAAATGCGCCACAAAATTGCAACCAACACGAGCCTCGTTTAGATCGATGTTTCTTGCGCAGGTGGCTTGTGTATGTATACATGTGCTTTGTGCTCCAGTAGGGCTGGAGAGAAGAATAGCGCCTATGCTTTTGCAAGTAACTTAAGCTAAGTTACAGTAGTTATTCCCTTATTTCCATGGATTAGCTCATCTCAGACTTCAAAATTTAGAGGGGACAATGCCGCAATAAATGTGTTACTTTGGGAAGACCTTCAGCCACATAGTAAGCTTAAGATGAGTCCTGTATTAACTTAATGTGCGTAATTAGGAATTGTTGGAGTTCTATTTAGGCAAAGTATGAGGTGCAGGGCGGCACCAACCGCATAATAAGGTGGCCAATCATTAGTATCAGCGCCCCTGTATGCAATCGGAGCCGCAGTCGGATTCGGGTATGATAGTTCGCTAGCACTTTTCGTCCAGACATCAAAGCACGGTGCGCAATAGCCCATGTAAAGCCACCAAACTGTCAAGCTCGCCATAATAACCATGGCGGCTGGGGAGGGGCAGTGAGATCCTTTAAGATCCTACAGATGTGCCCTGAAAATATTTAATAGAAAGTTCCTAGTCGCTGGGCTAATTCTTAGCTGGCTGACCTTGGCCCACTCACTCGCGCACACTAAGCCAACTCCTATCTGACTGGGAGCCTCGGATTGAAGATTGTCATAATAGACTACTACTTAACGAAGACCGTTACTTTCAGGCGTCGCCCCATTAGTACCATTTCCCTAGAACCGACTCCATCGTGCATGGCGCAACTAGAGAATAAGGGACACCAATTTCGCAAGTCTAGCCAGTCTGAGCTGCCAACAATCAAATTTCGATCGTGAGTTAAACGCAACCGGCCCGGGGCCTGAAGAACTGACGAGAGTTATCCGGAAGGTCCTGCGATTTGTGCACTGAGGTCAAGGTTCACTGTAACAAACAGCACCCTCGATGTAGCCGGTGCATTCGCATAGGCAGCACCTGCCGTTACAGCGTCTCGATGAGGACTGGGAAGCCAACCATCGACTTTGTCAAGGCTCTCAATGCTGGCCAGTTATCTATGCCACCCCATCGACCTGCTCAGACTACTGCTCATGGCGCGGGAGCATTGGACTCTGATCCACAGAGAATTGGGCCTCTTCGGGCTGTCGACCAGGGAGGCCAGAGTCAATAATCGGGGAGCACGACCATGTCTTCAACGCCACCTACCTCCGCCTCAGTACCTTCCCCATTACTCATAGGGCCGTTCCAAGACGACGATTTGAGTATGGATCTTGAACCTGGACTGCCAGACTCATCCTCTCTATCTCCGGCTATGCCAACCGCACAGAATAACAAGATGGGTCTGCAATCGAGACAGAGCACAGGCTCCTCATCTCATAACCCGATCGATGTCAGGAACATCATGGACTGTCTTTATTCAAGCGCAGATGACTTCATCCTACCGGGACTCGAGTCTCAATCAACCGGCTTCTCCCTGTCCGTTCCGTCAGCGATGGATTTTGACTATTTCTCTCAATTTGATCTCTGGGGACCAGAATGGCTATGGATCAGCGAGAGCACCACTCCAACCAGCATCGGCCAAGGTGCCAATGATAGCGCCATACCGGTCGATCCAGCTCTACAACAGCCTCAAGCCCCAGTATATGAACATTGCTGCCTACGTACGACGAAGACGCTCCAGCAATCTGTCAACATGATGGCATCCAGGGGCGAGACGATGCAGAGCGAACACAGTATACTGGCCAGTACACCGCCTATAACAACCACCGACCAGGCATTGCTTATGTGTTCGAGTATCAGTAAACAACTAATAGAGATACTACAGTGTCAATGCGAAGCAGACGCGTACCTGCCGTTCCTGATCGCCGTCATTATTTCTAAAGTTCTGGCAACATACGGCGCCATCGCCAAGGTAGACAACTCGATGCCCTTTAACTTTGGCTGCATTCCAAAAATCCAACAGGAGCAGGAGAAGGAGCAGCAGCATGACGCTTTCATGGCGGTCCCGCTTCGACTTGGTGCGTACGACGTGGACGGGGAATTAGAAGGGGTGTTGAGATTGCAACTGGTCTTGCACGAATTATCGAAGCTTGAATGCGTGGTCCAGCTGTTCGCCGAGAAGTATTGCCTAAGTGAAGGAGACCAGAAGCCAAGTGATGATAGGACCATCTACTCAGCACTTAGCCAGTTTATCAAGCATCGTTATGCAAGAATAAAGGCGGCATGTGAGCTCAAAAGTCCATTGCCAACACTGGGGAAAAAGACATCGGAGGCTTGCTGTTGAATCTGGATTTCATTTTGATTGTTTCTATGTGTGGCGTTTTCTCTTTACACGTCGCTGTCTAAAATATCTCTTTGAGCTGCTCCAGATTCATAAGTCTTGTATGTAGCGTCCTCCAGCGCTTTGAATGTTTATGGCTACCTTATGTTGAGAATAGTCACGAAGGTAGATAGCACGGCGGAATTGAATCAAAGTGATAAAAAGGTGATTGATTGATTGAACGAAACTATCTAAGCTATGGAGCTCTATTTGTACTTAAATAGAGCGTTTGATAAACGAGTGTATTTGAGAGGGAATTGATCACTCATGCATGTTCCCTTCCGAGAGCCGTCTCCTTCCCGTGAGCCATTTTCTCACGGGATCTATCACCAAACGGAGGATTCAGGCGGTGAATCCTCAGGGTCAATTGGGTGCCCCGGTGACACCCATCCTCTGTTCAACACCTTATACCCTGCAGGGAGAACCTACGTGAAGAAGAGGCCTGCCAACGCCGTGTGACTATGACGATCGATCCACTGTGTATGGGATTTTACTACCGTTTTCTAACACTTCTTATTTTGAATGGAAACGATGAATCCCAGTACAAAGACCGTAGTTCCGTTGTCCACTCCGAGATCTGTTAGAGGAGAGAGAGGTCAGTCATTATTATTTCGAGAAGATAAACGGAATGCATGTCTCTCACATATGGTTCTTTCATAATGCTGAAATGGTTTCCGTCAATGGGAACGATTTTTAGCTTCGTCCTATCCACCAATCTCTCCCATCCATCTCCAGTCGCTCCAAGTCCCTTGCGGTCGTCAAGCATCCATGACACGACTTTTTGGTCTCCCTCTGATACGTCTGGGCGATTTATGGTCGCGTGAAAATCGAGAGCCTGCTTAGCGATGTAATATGTTGTTTTGGGGGTTGGATGACCTGGACATGGAGAAAGCGGCTTAGGCATATATTTCTCAAAGCTAACTAGCGTCTGCGTTTCATGTAGAGAGCTCATGGGCTCCATAGACGCCTTTAGCTGTGGCTCTGACTCCATCTGCTTTGCTTGTGTCGAGTCGATGAAATTTATCAGACTGTGTCGTATAGGCGAAATGACCAGCGGACAGGGTGAGTCGACAAGATAAATCCGCTCTACTGCCTCCCTATCCACAATCAACTGGCTAGCTGCTTCGTATGCAATGATGCCGCCAATCGAGTATCCCAGCAATGAGTAAGGGCCGTGGGGCTGACGACGCTGGATTTCTGCCACATACAGACTTGCCAGTTCGGGAATGCTGACGTTGGTGAGCTGTTCTGGGGCATTGGCAAAAGCACTGGTCAGTCCGAAGACTGCCACGCGGTTGGGATCGATAGGCGGGATCCGCTCGAAGATGTCGGATGTTCCGAACGCTCGGCGGAAGAGAAATAAGTTGCTGACAGAGGCTTGGACGTTGCCCTGCAGTAGAACCGAGTTTGCTCGGTGCACCGTAGGCACCACCGATGCTGTATTAGCCAGACGCGGCTCTCTATGGACTACTGCGAAAGGCATTGCGAAACTCTGGGTAGTGGGGTTTGCCTGAAAGACTGTAGATGGAAGTTTTAAGAACTGTTTACATTCGCCGATTCTTTGGACTGCTTTATGATAATATGTTGCGCGGGGATATTCAGTTCTCACATCATGCATGTCTCACATGCAGAGAACACAGAGAGGAATATTCACCTACTTTCAGTCCAATAGCCGACTGATGCCTATTCAGGCGAGAGCACATATAAATAGTAGATAGATTTGATAGTTTAGCTAGTCTCTATTCTACATGCTATTACAACATTCTCACTTTGACTCTTCCGCTTGTGATCACCTATTCAACATAATATATGTAAAATTGTGTATATGCATTTCTCGGTGATGGAGAATGTTCGCGTGACAATGACACTCCGGTTCGTATGGAGTTAAAATAACACCACATCGATTTTGCGGGCTGTCTTGGTTTTGTCTTCCCCTATGGGTAATGGTGTACCTCATCTTGGCCTAATTTATATTATCGATCTGGAAATTTACCACGTCCGAATACCGTGGTGGCATCGGTAGTCGGGCCTCGGGCTCAAGCTGCTTTAGGCAGATATAGACACGCCTCGGCGTTGGCGCCACTAATCCGCAGCACCTGTTACATTACAGGACTTACCGCAAAAAGTGTGGTGCATTTTGTAACCAAGACCCTGTTGGAGGATTACTCGAGCGGCGGGTTTTCTCATACACATTGGCTGTTTCTCACAGCCAAACTCAATTATCACTTTGGCCAAAACCAACTGATACAGGCGGAATAGGGGCACAGGTAGTAGAGTACAGTATTTAGAACAGTATATAGGTATATACTGTAAATGGTTCAAATTAAATTACCAAACTGCTCTATCTACGGGGCCTATGTACTACTTGTAGGACGGCCTCCTGAGCCAGCTTGGGCCTAGGTTGAAGCTGAAGCTTAACCCCGCCCAGCCCCCCGCCCCGCGTCGCCCTGCCAAGAGCTTCATGGCGAGCCTAATGGCGCTCCTAGTGCCCAGTTTACCTGGACTAGGATCCAAGCAGCTGTGCCTGTGCCCTGTTTGGCTGTGCCTTATGCTAAGGCCTACGGTAGGGCTTACGGTAGGTATTGGGGGGGCTGGATTACAAAGGCCCTACAATTGAATCCTCAAAGGGTTAGCACTAGGGGTGGTATAGTTTATAATGCGGCTCGTAACTAGTGGATTAAAGCTCGGCATGCTAAAACAATCGCGGCTCGTGAATCAAATGGCGTATTGTTAAGTTTTAAATGGGCCGGCCAGTAAGGAGCAGTCTGGCGCAGGATTAATTATATTTTTTGTCAAGTTTCCCAGTTCCAGCATGAGCAGCGATATCAAATATTGCCAGCATATACACAAGATGGCGTTATTCTCGCACATATACTAGTAAACGAGGTTTAGGAAACGTACTCTGAGAGACTCTTCCACCCTTGAATCGTTTGAAGATCGTCCATACAATGAACGACTTCCATATGAGTAGACCTATGTGGCAGGTCGTCGTCTAAGGGCAGTGTGGACTTCCCCATGCTAGCCCAAAATCCAGAAAGAAGGATGTTTCCTTTTGTTAGAGATACGCCTGGAGAAGAGGCGGCCAGGCTTGACGGCCCAATGTGTGGGTGCTGATACCAAATTCAAAGCGGCGCTGAAGCGGCCGTTGTATTTGGTTGACCACTGGTGCATTTAATGTGCGGCATTCATGGGCCTTCCCAAATTCAAGTTAATTTACATTGTCTTACCGAACGAGATATCGTTGATAATACCTTCTCGAAGTGGAAACTGTGCCTATGGCGTGGTCACCCTCATACAAGATATATAAGTGTAACCCGACTTCCTATGGAAGCTACAGATCAGTGCTCAATCCAATCACTCGAATATTCCACTTGATCTTGCTTTATTAAAGTCTCTATTTGTCACAAAACTTGTCCTTCTACAATGTGCAAAGCCACAGAATGTTTTTTTTTGCGGAATCTACTTGATAGATTATCACTGCCCTTTTACATATATTTTGTGGGATAGCAAGTGCCCCTGGCGGGAAGTACGGCAAACGGTCATCGATACTTGCAGTATGTGTCGTGCATCTGTATAACATTTCTCTCTCCCTTCCTCCACCCCTTCGAGGCTCATATACCAGCAAGACCCGACATGCCTGAGACATCTGGCCATGGCCTGCATCACCACCGCTCACACGAGCCGAGTGCTGGTGCCATCCCGGTGCCTCACGGACCGCAGACAGGGGACGCTTATGAAACCTATCCTTACATCAGAGATCCGGAGAGTGAGGAGCAGGTCTTTAAATATGTGTTGAAGCCGGATGACAGTTGCACGGCCGAAGGGGTCTATTAGGCTGATCTACCGCTGTGGAAACGGACAAAGTTCGTGGCGGGCACGGATGCGCAGGAGGCCAAGAGGGAGTTGGGCGAGATTGGGAAGATGATGAAGGAGGATCCTCTGAGTCCAGTTGGCTGGTACTTTAGGCACGCGGTGCTGCCTGGCGGTGGGCTGGGTCTTGAGGGGTAGGTTGTGTTGGATAGAGAGGTTTGGTGCCTGTCTGCAGGCACCCGGGGATTCTCACTTTGGAGAATCTTCACGTCATGCATGGATGATTCCATGCATAGTTCCATCGGCTCTTTGAGCCTTTGTCACGGCCACCTATATCAAGAGAAGGATGGTCCATA
>Ga0123337_10000662_pt1 | contig 53650 bp, 53 predicted proteins | sample frozenSSSSmetaG_FD_89792 | JGI IMG/M metagenome (GOLD analysis project Ga0123337, IMG submission 89792) | Glacier valley bacterial and archeal communities from Borup Fiord, Nunavut, Canada, to study Microbial Dark Matter (Phase II) -... | ecosystem: Environmental > Aquatic > Freshwater > Ice >... | reverse complement strand
CCTCGCTGCCTCGCTGCCTCGCTGCCTCGCTGCCTCGCTGCCTCGCTGCCTCGCTGCCTCGCTGCCTCGCTGCCTCGCTGCCTAGACGACATCCATCATCATCTCCAATTCCGCTGCCTCCTCCATCCAGGCCCCTAGGCTAAATAGACCATGTCTGCATGTCTGCATGCACGCATGCACTGGTGCCCAGCCGGCCGGCCGGCCGTCGTCGAATCTCCTCTTCTCTCCCGGCTGCGCGGATGGGATTGGATTGGTTCGCCGAGTCTGGAAACGGGGAGGTCTGCAGACAGCAAGCACACCGCAACATCTCTCTCTCGCGTGGTCTAGATCTAGATCTCTCTCCATTCTCTCAATCATAATAAACTATCTTGTTTCATTCCTCTCGCTGCGCTGTCAATCCGCAAGCACGCAAGCCAGCAGGCAAGCCGCTGCAGCAATCCAAAAACAGTCCAGTCCAGTCCAGTCCAGTCCACTCCGCTCCAGTCGTCTCATCCCTGCTCCCGCTCTTCTCGCTATAAAAAAAATAAAAATAAACCAATCCCATCCCATCCCAGGAACAATCTCTATCCCAAGAACAATCTCCATCCATCCCAATGCTTATAGACAATACCCCGAACTAGACAGAACAGAAAACAAAAAAACAAAAAGCAGAAAACTAACACACAAGAGGTGAATTACTGTCATCCAGACCCTGCTAATACAGGTCCTATTACGCCCGACGTCGAGGAATTCGTTGTTGCTGCCGCCCTCTCCCCCCAACGAAAGAAACAAAATTGCCCGTAACCCAAGCGCTGCACTTTTGGTATGACCCTTCCTACACGGAAGGAGCCCTTATATATATATCTATCAAAAAAGCCCCGGCAAAACAAAACAAGAAATCTAGAGGGGAAAAAACTGCTAATGCGGCCCCCCTCCCTGCAGAGGGGGAACGGGGGCCTGCTCTCGCGAATGGCCGTTCGCGTTCTACCTGCTTGCCGCCCAAGCATCGCCATTCTCGAGCCGTCTTTGCTATCCGGGGGTATCGTGTGGTCTCTCCTCGTAGAACTCCGCGCAATGCATGGTGTGGTGGTGGTGGTGGTGGTGGTCGAAGGGAAAGGGAATCTGTATGCATGGAAAGACCCGGGACGCCTTGAAAAAAGTGAGGAGTTTCGATCGACGAGTCGTGCGGGAGATGCCGACGTCCGACGTCGTGTACGTTGCTAGGAGCGAGTCGTTTGCGTGGTGTGATCGGCGGCTTTCACATCATGCCCTCCTCGCCGATGCCGGGGAGTCCGGCAACGTTGACGCCGAGACCTCCTAGCCCGACTGCTTGGAGGTGGCCGTTAAGCTTCATTTCGGGATTGCATGGCGGGGAATGCTGTTTGTGCTACAGACTGTTAATACAAGAGATATGGTCGCGATTCGTGATACTTACGTATTTCAGGCCGTTCAGGTTCTTGTACCGCTTGCCGCAGACGTCACATTTATATGGCTTCTCCTTCTCCATCCCGAGGGTACCAGGATATGGGGTGGATGTCTCAGGATTGACAATGGAGAACGTCCCATCTCCATTCTCGTGCAGTTGCTGCGTTTGATGACCGTGCGTCTTGTGATACCTAGAAGCATGTCAGTCACTGATACCTCGTAACTTGACTGCTCCAAACTTACTTGAGACCATTTTGATTCTTATACGCCTTCTCGCACCCGATAACGGGGCAGCGGAAAGGCTTGTGCTCCTCTCCGGCCATCATCATCGCTGCTGAAGCGCCCCCGTAGCCCTGCATCTGCATCATTTGCTGCTGACGGAGTCTCCGGACGAGATCGTCGTTGTTCCCAAACTGGCCGTTCCCGAGTCCGAATTGTGCAAATTGCTGCTGCAGGGCCCGTTGGTTTCCCAGACCGCCGTTCGGGCTAAATAGCCTCTTCGCCGGCTCGTCGATGCACAGGTCCAGTCCTAAATCGTTTCCGAAGCCGTAGGGGAAGTTCATGTTGTTCATGTTGTTCATGTTCATGTTTCCGAGGTTGTTCATGTCCATGTTCATGGTGCTGAAGTCTTCGTCCATTTCCGATGGGGTACCTGGGATGGAATTGTCAGGAGAGAATCTGGCATTATTTTGCTGGGGCTGCGCACTCAAGGTTGGCGTGTTCACTGAGGACACAGTCGGATTGTTTTGGAATCCAAATCCAGAGGCAGAGGGGGTACTTGGCTGTGAGGTGCGGAGACCTTGATGTAAAATCCCAGCTGTATTGGTCAGGTTATTCTGTCGCTGTTGCTGTCCAAACATGGATTGCTGGGCCGGTTGCACGGGGCGTTGATTGTTCGCGGCCGGAGTATCCACAGAATCCATAGGGCCAATGGCGTCGTCCATCTCCATATCGTTCACACCGTCCATGTCGTCCATGGAAGGCTGGACGGTCTTCTGGGTCGGCGTGGCTGGTTGTGATTGCTGCTGACGCATCTGCTGTATTCCTCCTGTAAGTGATGAGATGCCGCCCGTAGGCTTATTAGTACCGAAACCGCCATTCTGCGGTCGGTTTAGTTGTTGATGCTGCTGCTGCTGCTGCTGTCTCTGCTGCTGTGCTTGCTGTTGAACCGAGGTGGCGGCCTGTGAGGCGATGGCTGCTTTGTTATTTGGCTGCTGCTGGTCTCTTGCTTGTTGCTGCTGCGTCGCCGTCCGCAGCGACTGCGGGGTCTGTTGAGCGTGGCATTCCTCGTAATGCTGGAGAAGATCGTGCAGAGTCGGAAGCGTGTGGCCACAGCAGGAGAAGTCGCGCATGAAATTCGCTTCTAACTTGGGGAGGTATGAGGAGGAATGATATGATGGCGACTGGTATGGGAATGGCGAAGTGCCCGTCATGATAATACTGTGGAATGTCAGCACCAACCCGAGCCGTGGCGCATGCCTGATATCGCGAGTGAGACATGCATGATCCTGGCGACGAAGATCGTTGAAACCATGTCTCGCGGCCGCGGGACAGACTCACTCATCTCGAATCCACGAGCCTACGGAGACACCGCCCCAGCTCATGCCACCCACAAGGCTGCCCGCCAAACTCTCTCGTCGAGGTCTCGGGTCGAGGTTCCTGGGGTTGTTCATGGATATGGGTTTCGCCGATGCGAACGAATCCTGGCGATTCCGCCCGCCATTCTGGTCGTAGGCCGTTGCACTCATGATTGCGGACGTTCTCGAGTCGTCGACGCCGCCCTGGAAGCGTATGGCGGTCTTGGTGCCTTGAGAGGACGGTGATGAGGAAGGGTTCCGGGAAGGTGTGGCGATATCGATAGGTGATGTTGTCGTCATCGTCAGGCGCGGAGATCAAGACTTCTGAGGATAGGAGATGGTTGAGAGTCGAGGCTCCTCGCCGATGGATTCGAGAGGGAGAGGGGGAGGTAGAGGAAGAGAAGGAGAAGTTCGAGGACGACAGTATAATTTCTGGAGTCCCGAAAGTACAGTACAGCTAAGTGCCTCGAGTAGTAGTCGTAGTAGTAGCAGTATGTATGTAATTAGGAATAAACAAGTTGGGGCCCGCTGGACTTTGAGTGGTTGTTGGCAGGCTACGGGTAGTCTGGCTGGGTAAGCTGGATACCTACCTAGGTACCTATGAGTTAGTATATGTAGTATATGTAGTATATGTACTATATGTAATGGTACAGTAGTCAGTCAGTAACTACGAACTAGTAAGTAGGTACCCATGCTTGGGCATTGGATACTGGATGGATAGGCCGTGAGTCTGCGACAGCCATAGGATGAAACGCCCGTACCGTACTGTAGTGTCCTGTACCAGTCCCAAGACGACGTTCGAACTTCGACAGCTTCCGTAAGCGACAAGACATGAATACCTAGACCAGCCTATCCTTAGGCTCTTCGGTCGTAGCGCTACGAAATAGCACTGGTTCTCGGTCTTGGGGGGGGAAGGAGAGGAGAGGAGAGGAGAGGAGAGGAGAGGAGAGGAGAGACGGCGGAAGGGGGCAATGGGGGCAATGGGGGCAATTGGGCAGGGCAAAGGGGGCAATGGGGTGTCGATTACTCGACTGAGGTGCTCTATAGGACTCTATAAGACTCTATAGGTCTCTATACGCCAGTAGACCGACCTATGGGAGTAGACCCTACTACTCACCGAGTAGCTAGACATTTCATCTACTACTGCAGATACACTACTATACAGCACAGGAGTATGCACATGTGTCTGTCGACGTCTCCACCGCTACAACACACAACACACGGCTCAACAAGCCATGAATACAATGCATATGTACATACATCATCCTGGAGTCATATTCTGCCACCGATCTGTCCAGTGTCCAGTGTCCAGTGTCATGTCCGATGCCCACTACGCCAACGCCTACTATTCAGACATGATCCATCACGCCTCCTACGTAACTCTCGAGAACGCATGTGAACGTCGTCGTCGTCGTCCCCGAGGGCGCCGGCGCTTTCTGAAAGCATAATCCCTCCCTCCCTCCCTCCCTCCCTCCCTAACAACCGAATAAGCAGCTTGCCGACACTCCTGCCTATGTGCCTTACCTGAATCATCCCTCGCCCATCGTCCATCACGAGTCCCAGTCCCTCGACTCTTCCTCCCGGTGGCTAGTCGTGTCGAGACGGCTAACTGACTGGATGCTAGAGCCTAGCACGTTGGCCTGGATCGTCATCGCCATCGCCATCGCCGCCACCATTCTTGCTATGTACTGCGTAAACCCGTAGTGTGGCGACGACCAGCAGCCTCACCTCACAGCCCGGAATGTCAGGTAGATACCTACCTATGGAAGTGCCATGAGGAGGATATGGACGGAGGAGGTCGTAGCTTGGCTATGGGATGTGGAGGCAACCGTCTGTCTGACACTTGAAGGTAAAATAGTGCCAGAGTAGTCGAGGGGTGCTGCTGCTGCTGCTTTCAGATGCGTCCATCCTTTTCACGAGTACCTACCTACACAGTATGGACTGATCGACGTTGTGGCCAGCGAGATGGCGCGCAGCCACAGTGATGACGACTGCACAGCTGAATCCCTAGACCGAGATGGATGGACGCCATTCGAGGGCCTTTCCGACACCTTTCGGAAAGGCGATGATCGGTCGATTCAAGTCGTGGTCGGCATAGGCCTCAACGGTCAAGCATTATTGCGACCTCCACCCGATCCGCTTATTACCACGCACCCGGTGATCGGTCTCTCTTACCGGAGCTCGCTATAGCCGCCACAGCGAATGAGACGCAGCGCAACGGGAGGCGTCGACGTGAATTCTGGATACACGGCTCGTGGTTGAGCGGGATTAGAGGAGTCGAGGACGAGCCGAGTCAGAAGCCGCCAATGATGAGGCGCATGGTGTGGGGTATGTTCCGGGCATCTTCCTAATGTTGCGCAGGGCCACGCTGGTCGTGGACGAATACATGCCGTTCAACGGCACTTTGCTGCTGTCGTTTATCTGATCAACAAGAACGGCCAGAAGACGGTCTGCCTAATACAAGCACATGCTTGCTTGCTTGCTTGTAGGTACCTATACAAGCAAGGCGCGGAAAGCAGACGGATCTAGTCATAGATGCTCCTCTCTAAGATGTCTCGTCTCCAGGAAATGTAATATAGAAGGTAACTAACATAGCTGGGATCCAGGAATGGTAAGTTTTCACGTGCGCCGATGAAGCTGGCATTATCTTCTGGTAATGAGCTGAGACGAGGACAGGGAGGCCTGCCTTCTTCGCAGCTAGAACGTACATATGCTCGGAGGTCCTTGATGAAGGCATCGAATAGCACATCTATCTGCCTTCTTTGGGCGTTGAAGAAGCGCCGCAGCAACGGTGATGTCCTCATGAGAACTAGATCGCCGCTCAAGTCGTCCAGCTAGAGAACAGCCCTTCCAGCACATTTCACCGTCATACGACAAAACCTACCGACAACTGTCTTTCGCCAAACCAGGACGTCTCGTTGAGGGAATGATGCACGAGTAGCCTTGCACTTCATCTAGTCCGTAGCTGATGGCGTGGAATAGCCTTGCGATGACCTTGCAATGACCTCCCGCAAATAGGGATCAGCTGCAAGTCAGCGGTGATGTGGGTTGGGTGGTGATGAGGAAGAGATGCAAGCAGTCAAGCTTGGAGGGCCCGAGTCAGGGTCCATATAACTTGCAAGTGTCGAGGATGCTAGAGATGCTAGAGAGAGATGGCAGAGCTGCTAGAGAGATGGTCGAGATGCTAAAGATGCTAAAGATACTAAAGATGCTAAAGATACTAAAGAAGCTAAAGACGCTAGAGAATTAGCCTCCTGGCAAGACTCCCTAGCCTCAAATGTTATCTCCGGTCCTGTCCTCGTCCTCCTCGTCCTTCCTCGTGATCGTCCTCCGCAAAGCTCTCTAGAGGACGGGAGTTACCGACACAGTACTACCTAGCACTACTTAGTACCAGGCAGCTACTGCAAACGCAAACGCAAACGCAAACGCAAACGCTTTGTCATCTTCGATTCCTGTCTGTTCCGTGGACATCACGTGCGGTGGATTTTCAGGTAGTGACTGGGGCGCGTCATGAAGAGCTAGAGCTGACCTGCCCATTTCCCCTTTCCCCGTCCTCCATCCAGATGGGTGCAGATGGGTGCAGATGCTGCAGATGCTCAAGATGCTGCAGATGGCCTTCTTGCTATCCAAGGGTTGTATAGCAGACGCAGGATGCAGGCAAGAGTACCAGTACAGTACAGTACAGTACAGTACCAGTACGACCCGGTTGCAGAGCCTCACACCCACTGTTCTACCTCCTGGCCCGTGGTCCCCATGGGCACTTGTTATTTCGAGGACAGAGAGCAAGATGTCTTCTGCCGCTGGTTAGTCGCCTCAAGACCAAATGTGCCGCCTTCACCGACCCGTCTAGTATTGGCAGCAGTCGAAGAGCGAAGAGCCAAGAGCGGAGAGCGGAGATCAAAAAGCAAGGAGTAAGGAGCGGAGAGCGGAGAGCGGAGACCAAAGACTGAAGCTCTACAGAGATACAAGACCCCAAGCGTCTGTTCTTGGCTTCATCCATCTACTCACTCATTGTTTCTATCTTCCTTTCTTTCTTTCTTTCTTCCTTCCTTCCTTCCTTCCTTCCTTTCTTCCTTCGTTCATTCCTTGTATTTGGTGTCGATGGACGGCCAGAGGTTGTATGGATGTTGGGGGAAGGGGAAGAGAAGAGAGAACCGGCCGGAAGCGACAATCCCATTCCCATGCCTGTTCCCGACCTCATCGCCGACCTCATCGCCGACTTCATCGCCGACTTCATCACCAGGCCACCGGGTGAACTCGCAGAGTCGAGTCGCGACGTATGTGCCATGACTGTGTATAATCCGAGTAATATACTCCTTGGAGAACCAGCACGAGCGCAATACCATAGCCTTATAGCCGTGAGATGCGTTAGATGTTCCGATTCCGCCTGTTCGTAGCCATGAAGCTTATGTCAAATAGAATCATGCAGTAGTTGATCAGCACTGATTAGCCGTACGTTACTGTAGTTAGTACCAGAACCTTCGAGATTTGCAGATACATACATACGGATAAACGATACGGGAAATGCTCGTCCTCGGGGTTTGCAAGCTCGGACCCATGGTGTCATCAGGGTGGCAGGTATCAGTCCATTTCTGACGAAACTGACGAAACCCCACAACCCTCCCTCGCGAAAGCATTGGCCATTACATCATCGTCGCCTCAGTAGGCAAGGGTTGTGTCTCGCACTGACTCCTACAACGTCTTATCAACAACAATTTTCCCATCCCATTGTGCATCTCCAGCATCTCCAGCAAAACGCATCTCCATCAGAACGCATGAGAACTCCGCCATCAAGCCGCCGAGTATACATATAGAGTACATATAGAGTATACATATATCAATTGACCGCCGCCATAATCAGGACCTTCCGGGGCTCTTTCCCCAGACGCAAAGAACACAGCAGCAGGCATCAGCCAGCTTCTCCACACCGCACAACCATTAACACACGATGAAGATCCTCACAAAAGAGGAAGAGGACGCCCATTACCAGGCCGCCCTCAAAGGCGGCTTCAAGGGCCTCGCCGTCGGCCTGGGCATCGGCCTCGCCAGTCTGGGCATCGCCAACCGCAGGTACGAGATCATCCGCAACCTCACCGTGCCGATGAAGGCCTTCCTCGTCTCCTCCTCGACGACCTTCTTCGCCATCGTCATGGCGGACCGCGCGTCGCGCAGCTTCGAGCACGACCGCATGCCGCACAACCTCTACGAGGACCGCGCGTCGCGCGACATCGCGGAGGCGCGCGAGGCCGGCAGCAACTTCGAGAAGTTCAAGACCTGGGGCCGCGAGAACAGGTACCCGATCGTCGGCGTCAGCTGGATCGCGAGCATGGGCGTCGCGCTGCAGATGGTGCGCAACAACCCGTATCTCTCGAAGGCCCAGAAGCTGGTGCAGGCGAGAGTCTACGCGCAGGGCTTGACCCTGGCCGTGCTGTGCGTCACGGCGCTGTTCGAGGTCGGCGATGCGAATAAGGGACGTGGCAGGTGGGAGACGGTGATGGTGCTCGATCCGGAGGATCCGGAGCACAGGAAGTTGATCGAGAAGAAGATCCACCACGAGCTTTATGCCGGAGAGGACTTGTGGAAGGGTACGTCTCCCCCCATTTTCCCGATCTGCAGGGACGGTACTGACGTGCGATAGATATGGTTGAGGCCGAGGAGCGCAAGATCAAGGCCCGCAAGGAGGACAAGAAGAATGCCAGCAAGGGGAACTAATTTCTCCATCACATCGGACATCACACAACCACCATACACATCACGCACACAGCATAGCATAGCTCAGACACTTTTCACATCAACAGAGGCGTAAGGGAAAGACAGACGGAAATATGCGTCACGGGGGGGAGCGGGGTTTTGGGTACTGTAAATATGCATCCCACTGTAGCACTAGACTTTCCAAAAACATTATTATACAAAGTTAAAAGGCGTTCCCTCCCATGCTCGCATTGCATACCTCCTCTCCTCTCCTCCCCAACTCCTCCCTCCAACATCAGAAACCCAAGAAATCCTCACCGTCGGTCGGCCCGTCATCGACGGCCTCGCCCGCTCCAACCTCCCTCCAACCCGCCGTCTTCCCTGCCCGCCCCACTTTTCATCAGCCCATGGGCCATGGCCGCTGTATGGAAAATGCAAGCAAAGCCCGAGATCTAGACACCAACCGACACCAACGCAACCCCACCCAGTGCGTCCGTCCCTCTCTTCTTCCTCCGCGCGAGATCAGGTGCCGAGTCGGTCGCGTCCTGTCTGGGCAGGTAGCTAGGCACATGACAGGATAGGATAGGAAGCGGCGGGTGAATGCTCGGGATTTGGGATTTTGGGGAGAGGGAGAGAGAGGGAGAGCACGTGAACCCAGCCAGCAGCATGCTCGGACTATTCGGGCCGGTCCGGCCGGCCTTCCGCTATACCGAACGGCACGGTATATGCGTACGTCTTGATCCAGATATCTCCCCTTCCCCCCTCCTTCCTCGATCCCCTAATAAGCACTGTACTGTACTGCACTGTACTGTAACACTCCACAACTGCCCTTCATCCCATCCATCCATCCATCCATCTGTGCCGTGGAGATCGATTCGTACATACATGCACACATCACCGATCTTCTGCCCTGCCTTGCCTTCCCTCGCCTCGCCTCGCGGCCAAGCCCTGCCACCCGGTCGCCAAGCCGGGAGGCCCAGGATGCGCTCGCTGTCTGTGCCTGTCCACGCGGGAGTGGCGGGCGGGAGGCGGGGGCTGGGGGTGCCGGCCGAGACTGAGAGAGAGAGGGAGAGGGGCGGGGGGAAGGGGTTCGTATGGTTCTTGCCGTCTAGATAGGTAGGTAGGTAGGTATACATGAAAGCGCATCCCAGATATCTCGGCAGAGAAACCCATCCGATGACGAACGGATGAATGACGACGGCTTCCCTGGGCAGTGTACGCACCATGCACTCACTCACTGTACGCATCGCATCGCAGCACGTCTGCGTGCGCGCGTCGACGCATGGAGTCGCGAGCGAGCCAGCCCACGCACTGCGCTCGCGGGAATCGAGAGCAGAGCTCGTTGAAGTCTGGGAGCTTCGGATGCTGAGAGATGCAGTCGCGGCGAGTCTGCGCAAGAGGAGGCGTCCTGGTAAGAGTGCGTGGGGACTTGGGGCGGAGTCGCGAGGAGACGGGGATGGAGATGATGATGGGGATGACGTTGATCCGGAGCCTCGATCCCAGGTAGATGAGCACGTTCTCTAGACCTGCTTGGAATCAGCGACTGGGCCCTTTGTGGTGTATGTATGTATGTATGCATGTATTCTCAATTCTAGTTTATCATTACACGTAAAACGCCATCGCCATCGCCATCGCTCAGCCCGATATGACCATCGTAAATCATACAGAAGCCCGCCCAGTCCGCTTGATCCGCGCGTTCCCTGCCCTTCCCTCTATACCCCATCTAGACCTCGATGGTGAAATGTGAAATCTGCGAGTAATAGGCATGCACCGCGAGCTCCAGGATAAACACCTCCTCAAAGACCGTGATCCCATCGAAGCCTCCGACCACGAAGAGCCGACTGTCGTGCAGCACCGTGCCGTGGTAGCCTCGCCCGCTGGGCGCTTGGCCGTAGATCTTCCGCTTGTCCCACTGCATGTTCACGAGGTTGAGCAGGAGCACCTCGTTGCTGTATTCGACGCCGTCGTGGCCGCCGATCACGAAGAGGTACGAGCCTACGATCGTGGCCGTGTGTGAGAGGCGCGGGTACGAGACGGGGATGTGCACGGCCTTCCATATCAGCGTCTCGACGTCGAAGACCCAGACGTCGCGGAAGCATTCGCCGCCGTCCGAGCCGCCGAAGATAATCAGCTTTGAGCCGACCATGTTTGCCGTATGGTAGCCTCTGGCTTTTGGTTTGATGTCCCGGTCTGGCCGTGATTTGATCTCTTTCCCGTCTTTGCGCTCGGTCGTGGGCGAAGACGATGTGCTGGATGGCGCCGAGATCAGTCTCCATGACATCTTATTCACATCTGCCACGTCGAGGCGCCACACATCGTTCAACGCTCTCACGCCATCGCCGCCCCCGAAGACATAGATACCATTGCGGTACAGGCACGCCGTGTGTGCCCTTCGTTTGCTGGGTGGCGTTCCACTAACCGTAGGTTTGGACCAACGGAAATTGACGGTATCGAGGACATAGACGTCGTTGTAGTACGCTGGCCCATCGCCACCGCCAAAGACGACGAGTTTCTTGCCGACTGCCGTACATGTCATGGCTCGCAACGGCAGAGGGAGCGTGCCGCTGATGAAGGGACTGGACCAGTAGAAGGCGTCCGCATCGAAGACATAGAGCTCGTTGAAGCAAGAGAGGGAGTCGCAGCCGCCAAACACGTAGATATTTGACCCGATTGCGGTTGTGGTATGAGCGCGGAGGGCGGTGTGAGGTGCGCCGGACGTGGGGGCTCGCGACCAGTACATGCCAGATGCTGGAGCTGGCAAGACATCGGGCGCTGATTTCGCATCTGGAAGTGGAGGGAAGTACGTGTGTTGGCCAATTTTCTTGGAGTGGAGGGGTGGTTTTGGCGTGGCCGCGGGTGTTGCAGTGTTGCTGACGGGCTTGCCGGCTATCGCAGAAGTTGATCGCAATGCGAGCGGCCGCCGCTCATCTTTGGCTGCTGATAGACTATTTGAAGCTGGAGGAGGACCGTCTGGCTTATTCGCACTCTTCACAGCGCTAGCATTTTCGTTGTTCTGGGTAGGTAGCTTCGGCACAGGACTTGTCGCTGCCGGAGACTTGGGGCGAGAATGCGATTGCGATTGCGACTGTGAGCGTGAACGAGAGTCCTTGGTAAGGCTTGATTTCCGCTTGTCGGTGCTCTTGCTGGATGAATGGCCAGGCGTACGGCTGCGCGTAGGGGCTCTGCTTTGACTGGGTTCTGAGTCTTCTGGAATATCTTCAGGTCGGGTATCTGTCGGGGAGACCTGCATGATCTTTTGAGAGCGTACAAGCTTTGTCTTGCTCGGCGATCGCGCCTTCTCCAGATACTTCTGCTGATCAGCCATTGTGTGCTCGGCCCGTAGTCTTTTGCCTGTAGTATCCTCCTCGCATCCGCATCGTTTGTTGGAAAGGCGGAACGGCTGGACAGGCTGTTTGCTGGAGAGGCTGTCGTAGAAAGGAGGCTGATGATGTATGTAGGTATACGAGTGGTCGTGTTGAATTGATTAGGGTACCCCTGCAGCTCAGTATGAAACGCAGCGCGGGGTTATATTAGGTATATAACAATAACAGAAGTCAGATATGCGCTGCTCAAAAGAAATATACTCATATAAACACCTTATAAAGAGAAATATTGTTTACCAGTCTTCAGCTTAACGTGAAGCGCTCGGAACTCAATGGGCCGAGGAATGGAATTTAAAGAGTTCTCGAGACCCTAGGGAATGAAGGGATGGGACTCATCCATGGGGTTCAGCCTTGCCGGCCAGACGCTAAGATAACAGCATATCGGCGCAAAATTATCGAGGAGGCGTGATATTTCACATTTCCTTAACCTTTGACGTCCACTTCCACTCGCTGCTCTAAAAACCCTTCTTCTTGTTGCAAACACAATACAGAAGTATGGCCGATGCTGTGAATCCCCTGGCGTCTGCAGCGTCGTTAAAAAGGCCGTTGGAGGATGCGGCATTGGGAGATGCGCCTGTCCAATCCATTCTGGAAGCCGTGGACGCTGCTGTGACCGTGGTTGAGGCTGCGACAAGCAATGGCGTAGACGGTACCCATAATGGAATCTCCAATTCCTCAGAGCCTTCTTCAAAGCGGCCAAAGCTTGATGGCGAGGTTTCGATCATAGCTAGTAAAGTCGACACCCGAGACAAAGTGAGAGGCGTAGCTATGATCAAGGCAGAGTAAGTGCAGTCAACGCCGCCATATATCGTCAATGCAGTGCTAACACAACTTAGGTATCTTATTCATGGTCCTGGTAGGATCGAGGCACCAGTAGAGCCAAATGCGCAAGACGATGAAGCCGAAAACAAGAAGCATGTCCTGGATGATCGAGATAATAACGATAATGGCGACAGGAAGAAGAAGAAGAAGAAGGAGAAGGGCCAAAATACATCACGAAACTTTGGCTCATCAACTGATGTCATCAAGCTCTGCAACAGCATCGCCAACTCTCGAGAATTCTCGCCAAAGGAATGCAGATTTGGCGACAGATGCAATCTTGGTCACGACCTGCGAAAATATCTGAAGGAGGGCAAGCGGGAAGATCTTACAACTTTCAGCGGAAAGTGCCCTGTATGGGAAGTCAATGGAAGATGCTATGCTGGGTGGAAATGCCGCTTCGTCGCGAGCCATATGGAAGAGATCACAAGGGAAGATGGTAGAAAGGAGCTTGTTCTCACAATCGACCCAGCGAGAGCAACTGGCGCCGAGCTTGACGATGAGGAGAACAGAGCGGGAGTGGTCAATGTCGTTGCGACGGCAGACAAGCTTGATTTGGCACGAAGAAGATTCAAGACCGAGAAATCCGACGCGTATAGTGCATGGCTCGAGAAGGACTCCAAAATCCAAGAGAAGTTTTTCCACAAAAAGAAGGACGAAATTATTGAGGATCATCGTGCCGAGTATGTAGAGCCACCTTTCCGCCCATCGGAAAAGCGTCGACTCTACTATGGCCCGGAGACTCCAGTCTTGGCTCCATTGACTACGCAAGGCAATTTGCCATTTAGACGCCTCTGTGTTGAACTGGGCGCTCAGATCACATACTCCGAGATGGCCATGTCCGATTCTCTCATCAAGGGCGGAAAGGGAGAATGGGCACTGATGAAGGCTCATGAATCGGAAATTTCTCCTCCTCGTTATACCCCAACATCAATCATCCAAAATTACGACAACGCTAAAGATCTCAAATTCGGCATCCAGATCTCTTCTAGTAAACCATGGATGGCTCTGAAAGCAACCGAGGCCCTCGCCACTCTCGTCCCAAATGTCCGCAGCATCGAACTCAACTGCGGCTGTCCTATTGAGCTCGTTTACCAAACCGGCGCTGGCTCAGCTCTCCTCGACGCGCCCTCGAAGCTTGAGAAAATCATCCGTGGCATGAACGCTGTTTCTCTAGATATTCCAATTACAGCCAAGATCCGTATGGGGACCCGCGACAACAAGCCTACTGCCGCCAAAATTATCGAGCGCCTCGCCTTCGGTGGCCTTGAGTCCCGCGACCGTCTTGGTCCTCCAGGATGCGCGGCAATCACGCTCCATGGACGCAGTAGACAGCAGAGGTATACCAAGAGTGCGGATTGGAGCTATATCGCCGAATGTGCCGCTCAGATCAAGGCGTACAACGAGAAGAAGGATGCGCTGACTGATACGATCAACGAGCCAGACGCGAGGGATCAGGCTAATGGGGATAAGATCTACTTCGTCGGCAATGGCGACTGCTACTCTCACGTCGACTACTACGATAACATCCAGAACGCCGGCGTCGACTCCGTCATGCTTGCCCGCGGCGCCCTGATCAAGCCCTGGCTGTTCGAGGAAATCCAGGCGGGACAGTACCTCGACAAGTCGTCCACGGAGCGCCTCGCCTACATCGAGAAGTTCGCGAGGTACGGACTCGAGGCGTGGGGCTCGGACGAGATCGGCGTTGGCCAGACCAGACGCTTCTTGCTCGAGTGGCTCAGCTTTGCGCATCGCTACGTGCCGGTGGGCATCCTGGAGCATCTGCCGCCGAGCTTGCAGGACAGGCCGCCGGCGTACAGGAGTAGAGATGACCTGGAGACATTGCTGGCGAGCGACAATTATAAGGATTGGATTAAGATCAGGTATGCTGGCGCCGTGTTTGGGAACTGAGTGGATGAGGACGCAAGGCTAACGGTGCTATAGTGAGATGTTCTTGGGTCCGGCGCATAAGGACTTCCAGTTCCAGCCGAAGCATAAGTCGAATAGCTACGAGAGTATCGAGGCGGAGGGTTGATGGGTGTGTGGACGTCCCAAATGAAATAAGGCTGGGCGATGCGGGGGGCACAGGTGGGCAAAAGCATATAGATGACTCCGGACTGAGCTATGCGTGCATCATGGCCAAAAGCGTCTTATACCATCATATGACAATTTGTCACCTAAAGCAGAGACAAAATATGTATATATATGCCTTCAGAGTCCAACTACGGTGTGCATCACAACCGAAAGCTAGGCATAGGCCATCCACACTTTTATGATCTACGAAGTGCGACCGCGTCAGATTTCGTGCCGACAATCCCAATGTGGCCTGGCTGGTTTGCTCCTACCTTCCTCTTCTCCTGTCGTCTGGCATTCGATTCGCCACCGCTGTCGCTTGCTGCTGCTCTGCTTCTTGCCTCTGGCCTGATTTCGGTTTCAAGAAACCAGGGAGGTCTTGCTGGATCGCAGGCGTCGTTAGTGTTGCGTGTGAAAGGGCAATAATTGTGATTCGTGAGCGGCACCATCATCATTATCGATGTGTTGGGGTTGATTTTTTCCCCCTTGGATTCCGAAAATGATTTCTCGGGAAGAGCGTTTATAGCACCAAAGTCCAATTCGTTTCGCTATAACTCCCGCATGATGACCACACCTCAGACCGCCCTTTACTGCCTGATATCTAACCCTCACTTCAACTTGCCCTCCACCTCCCTCTTCCACCACCCCGGAAAATCCAGCACGACTTTCTTCCTCCTCGCCTCCTCCGCCGCAAAAACCATCGCATGATTCCTCACAATCTCCTCGAGCGTACAGCCCACCTCTTCCATCTGCACCCTCTCCGCCTCCTCTCCCCTCTTCACCCTATCCACCGCCAACACAAACTGTCTCGCCAGCCCCGAATCCCCTCCTCCGTGTCCACCGCCCGCCAAGTACGGGTACAGCTTCTTGGTCTCAAACGCCGCCTCCGACTTGGATTTCGACCCCTCGAGCGGCATCGGCCTCGTGAAGTCCGTCACGCTGATGCAGTTGCCGTCCGCGTAAACCTCGCCCGTCGTGCCGTAGACGTGCGTGTACCGCTCGCAGATCTTGGCCGTGAAGGCGACCATGTGGAACGTGGCGATCTTCGCGCCGCGGCCCGCGAGCGACCCCGAAATGGGATCGTTGTCCCACGTCATGGTCACGACCTGGTCGTCGTTGACGTCGTTGTCGGACTCCCAGACGCAGCGGCCGAACCAGTTTTTCTTGCCGACGACGTCTCCCGGTGTGCTTTCGTCGTAGTCTTCGGCCAGTGACTCCAGGATCGCTTTCTCGCCCGCTGCTTGGCCGCCGGTGGAGATGCATTCTTCGATTTCGGGAACGACGATCTTGACGGGCCAGTCGGTATTCCCGCTGCCTAGACCGCGGAGCTGGTCGCCGACGTAGATTTTCCTGGCGGAGAACATGCAGTCCGGCTCGTGGGCGCAGGACAGACAGTTTGTGGCGGGGCCAGCGGCGGTTGGTTTGCGGAGCTTGTTGAAGAATTGGAGGGCGCCGGAGGAGGAGACGGTGGAGGGAAGATGCGGTGGATTCGCCGAGTTTGGAGGTGGTGAGCTGAGAAGCCAGAGAAGGACATCGATGTCATGGCAGGATTTGGTGAGTAAGGACGGGGCAGATGTGGATTCCTTTCGCCAATTACCTCTATTTGCGTTCAGTAGCTGACAAGTATAGAATAAGGATGAGTTACTGACCTGACATAACTGTGCGAGAAATGCCACCAGCCTACAGGCTCTGTGTGGTTGATTGAGAGAATGTCTCCAATCACTCTGTCCTCAAGGAGTAGCTTCCGAAGAAGCATGTTGTGAGGACTGTATCTGAGGACATGGCCAACCGAGAAGATCCTTTCCGGAGCCTTGGAAGTATCAGGTGGCAATAGAGCCTTATAAATGGCTAAACAGTCATCAAGAGTCGTTGCCAACGGCTTCTCGCACATAACATGCAGGTTTAACTTGGCGAGTCCGAGAACAACTGCCTTGTGGAGTTCATCCTGGACGCAAATGAACACGCCATCAATGCCCTCTGGGACCTCGTCTCCTGCAGCAGCTCTAGCTCTTCTGGTTTCTTCCCAAGTAACAAAGCCTTTCCAGTCCGCAAATTCTTGGCCATCAGTAGGTTTTTCGTTTCCCCAGATATATTTGCGACCAAGTTCTTGTCTCTTATAGACGATGGGATCCACCACCGCGGCACATATGCCGTTCGTAGATTCACCAATTGCTTTTGCATATGCATTGCCTCTTGAGCCAGCTCCGATGATCAGCAACCGAGGAGATGTTGACATTGGAGGTTTCTCGGGAGCGGGAAGCCGAACAATGTCCTCTTCGTCTTGAATATCTGCGTGAGGTGCCATATTGGAAAGCGAGTTGGTGATTGTATATATCTCAGAAGAAATGAATATTTATTTAGAATATGTTATGAATGCGAAGCAGCAGGAGGCCTCTCGTGTATCTTATAATAAAGCTGCAGCCTTGTCTCAACTTCAAGGCTACTACATACCGTTCCAATCAGGCCATGATAATGCATGAAACGTTGCATTCACTGACCATATGGTTCCCAAAGACTCAAGATGGCGGAGAGCTATTCAGATTACTGGCCGCCTTGGATCAAGAACGATGGCTCTTGGGTTAACCAGTGGACAACAGACACGTTGGTCGTTGCTCGTGGATGGACTTGGGACCTGCTTAGAAATTTAGGCCTGAGGCATCAAAGACATTAACCACGTGATCGATATTTCCAAGCCATCAAGTCCTTAAGCAACGCGACAGTGTCTTTTGATCTTCATCGCTTTAATTAGGTGCCTTGCATGTTGATGTCAAGGAGAGTCTAGATACGGAGCTTCCTTGCTGTTCAGCCCTCATGGCGACTCCATATGTTGAAAATGCGCTGGTATGGATCGACTGTGAGGTAAAATCCCACCTTCCTTTCTTCTCTATCCATGAGTACCACTAATGAGACCCTCAGATGACCGGCCTTGACCTCGATAATGATGTCATAATTGAAGTATTCTGCCTCATCACGAATGGGGATCTTGAGCTGGTCGATGAGGATGGATGGGGAGTCGTCGTCCACCAAAGCAAGGAGCGGATGGACCAGATGGTGGAATGGTGCACCGAGACGCACGGAGGGACAGGTCTCACGTCAGCGGTTATAGCTTCGACGACAACGCCAGAACAAGCTGCCGACGAGCTGCTGGCCTATATCAAAAAGTACGTCCCTGAGCCGCGACGGGCTCTGCTGGCGGGCAACAGCGTGCATGCCGACAAGGCGTTCCTGAGGCTCGCTCCATGGACCAAGGTGCATGACCATTTCAACCACAGGATCCTCGACGTGAGCACTATCAAGGAGGCGGCAAGACGATGGTCCCCTCATGATGTTGTGAGACGGGTTCCGACCAAGAGGCTCCTTCATAAGGCAAAGGAGGACATCCTGGAGAGCATCGAAGAAGCTAGATTCTATAAGGAGAATATTTTCCAGAAACAAGCAGCGGCAGCAGCTACAGCTACGGATAGTGAGAGGACTACTACTACTGCTGCTACTACCACTACTACTAAAGAAATCAAGCAATAATCCCGATGCCGAAGCAACAATTGGGCTGAAAGCGGCCTCCTGGTCGCGTCCACCAGGTGTTTACATATGTGGTTGTTGGATTTTCGTATCACCTTATGTGCGATGCGACGACCTACACAGTATTATTTTCACCGCCTTTTTGGCCCTTTCCGTGTGTGCTTCTCCTTTTATGCGTATGTACTAGGTATGTATGTATGGAGGTCCCCTCGTATAGGAGGTATGTATGTACATATAGGGGGTATGTATAGGTATGTACATATGTACATACATTATTGGAGCTGAGCCTTGGGCAGCAGTGGAGCATTCATCCACGATATCGCCATGCGCGCACGTGCCACGTGATGGTCTTTCCGCCAGCTCTCAGCCCCTCATTGTCATGATTGAGCTCACCAAAGTGACGTTGTAGGGAAACGTGGGGTGGTCCTGCCGGTCTTGTTGATCGCGCCTCTAAACTGTAGTCTTCCACATTCGACATTCCATATTCCGCATTCCACATCCCACATCCCACATTCCACATACATCTTCAACCCCGCCTCACAACAGTCTTCAGGACAATCAGGCATCATGAGCATCAAGACCGTAGAGCTGACGCCGTTCCAGGACCAAAAGCCGGGAACGAGTGGCTTGAGGAAGAGAGTCGTCGTGTTCCAACAGCCTCACTACAGCGAGTCGTTCGTCACAAGTATCCTGCTCTCCATTCCAGAAGGCGCCGAGGGAGCTTTCCTGGTCATTGGCGGTGACGGTCGCTACTGGAATCCAGAGGTGGTCCAGCTTATCGCAAAGATTGGAGCTGCATATGGTGTCAAGAAGCTGCTGGTCGGTCAGAATGGCATCCTGAGCACTCCGGCGGCTAGCCATGTTATCCGTAAGCGGAAGGCGACAGGAGGCATCCTGTTGACTGCGAGTCACAATGCTGGAGGTAAATCACTGCACACACACCATGGCCAGATTTGACGACTGACAAAGTTACAAGGTCCAAAGAACGATTTCGGTATCAAGTACAACCTATCAAATGGCGGTCCAGCACCAGAGGCTGTCACGAATAAGATCTTCCAGGTCTCGAAAACCTTGACCTCCTACAAAATTGCCGACATTCCAGAGGTCGACATCTCCACGATTGGCACAAGGGCCTATGGCTCGCTCGAAGTTGAGGTCATTGACCCAGTCGCCGACTATTTGGAGATGCTGAAGGATATCTTCGACTTCGACTTGATCAAGAGATTCTTCTCCAAGAACAAGGATTTCAAGGTTCTTTTCGATGCCTTGTCTGGCGTTACTGGACCATACGGCAAGGCCATCTTCGAGGGGGAGCTTGGACTCAAGAATAGCACTCAGAATTGCATTCCTTCGCCCGACTTCAACGGCGGACATCCAGATCCAAACTTGACATACGCGCACTCCCTTGTCGAGGTTGTGGATAAGAATGGAATCCACTTCGGTGCTGCAAGTGACGGTGACGGAGACCGTAACATGATTTATGGTGCCAATGCATTCGTTTCACCAGGTGACAGCTTGGCAATTATTGCTCATCATGCCAAGCTCATCCCATACTTCCAGAAGCAGGGCGTCTATGGCCTTGCTCGCAGTATGCCAACCTCTGGAGCGGTTGACCTCGTGGCGAAGGCGCAGGGCTTGAACTGCTACGAAGTGCCCACGGGATGGAAGTTCTTCTGTGCTCTGTTCGACGCAGATAAGCTATCTATTTGCGGCGAGGAGAGTTTTGGAACTGGCAGCAACCATATCCGCGAGAAAGACGGTCTTTGGGCCGTTGTTGCATGGCTCAACATCATCGCTGGCGTTGGTGAGGCCCATCCAGATATCACTCCAAGCATCTCCAAGATCCAACACGACTTCTGGAACACTTATGGCCGCACGTTCTTCACCAGGTACGATTATGAGAACGTGGACAGTGATGGTGCAAACAAGGTGGTTAAGGACTTGACCGCCAAGATTGAGGATAAGTCCTTTGTCGGATCCAAGATTGGAGGTAAGATGGCAATTGATCCAGTCTAATTGCCAGCGCTTGGCTAACTTTCCTGCGATAGATCGGACCGTCAGCGATGCCGGCGATTTCGAATACAAGGATCTCGATGGAAGTGTCAGCTCAAACCAAGGTCTCTATGTCAAGTTCGATGATGGAAGCCGCATTGTCGTCCGCCTTTCGGGCACTGGCAGCAGTGGCGCTACCATCCGTCTGTACATCGAGAAGCACACTGGAGACGCCAGCGCGTATGGCTTGGATGCCCAGGACTTCCTGAAGCCAGACATCAAGCTTGCGACCGAGCTGTTGAAGTTCAAGGAGTACATTGGCCGCGATACTCCAGATGTCAAGACCTAGATTAGGATATTTTGACACTACGACGATATGAAATTGCGGACGCATGCTTCAAAGAGAAGTTGTGTAGCCTACGCTTATTGCTCAGCAGATATGAGACAGACATGTTTGAAAAGCAGCTGCTGAATTGATTCCCCTTGACTTCATGTTCTCAACGTTCGTTCAAGTGAGAGACTGATTGAGATAATCCTGAAATAGAGTACCTGTCTCTTTGGCACCGCTCGGTTGTGAATCTATGTGTGATGTGATGGTATGAAGAACAGTCTCGGCCAGGGCTCTAACTGAGCAACTCAAGTGTACTCGAGTATTCTGAATATGTACTCCGTACGTATCAGTCATGTGCAAATGTTTCCCCTCCAGTTCCTGGAACGTGTTGGTCTTCCGGAATATCCTTAGCCCGAAAGGGGGTAGTGGACGTCACTTCCCCAGATTATTCGGTTAAGTGCACCACAACCAATTATGTGCACGCGAAGCTTGTGATTGCGCGTAGGGGTGGATGGATGGACGGAGATAGCTGCCATGGTTAGATACCTCAAAGAATGATCAACAGAACCCGTTTAACGACATCAACTTTTTGTACAGCCCTCGACAGTCCAAAGCACTATCAAAATTGAGCATATATCTTCTGATCCGATGGCACATACTTCCTAGAAGCTCTGTTCCCATGCCGATAGCTTGGCGCGAACCTCACAACTCCAGAGGTTCTCCGAGGCGCCACAGGACGGGCATGTTGAATCGCTGACATCAAGAGCAAAGGTTGAATGAATGCAACCCCTAAATCCCTTTCTCAGCGCCTTCTTCAGGAGTACATTCCCAGCCCAGTGTACGCCTGTTCATCATCATGTCAGTCACCCCTTGGCAAGCCTGAGAAGTTACCCCTGGCGCAACGGCCTGCAAGTACTCTAATAGCTGATCTTCGTGATAGATCCTACTAGTTCCGACTACTGAAGTCCTCCTCACCTCCCGCGATCGCGAGTCTGGCGCTCTCTTCTCAGATCTGGCTCATACAGAGGAGTTCCTGGGAAGCCATGTGTTGCGGATATTAAATACCAATGGCGCGACGGCGGGAGGGAAGGACAGCAATATGCGCGAGCATAGGGGGAAGGCAAAACAGTTCACGACCATCAATGGGAAGACGGTGATAATCAAGGATGCATTTGTGTATGCAAATAAAGGTAGACTACGTCCTAATCGCGAGGGCGAAGGCAGAACAAGAACCGGATGGGATGCTGATATGTTGTGCGCAGGATTCAAGACACTCAATCAAGCACAACTTTTGAATGACGTTCTATGGTATCCCGACTCGCTAGAGCCACGACCATGGCTGATATACTACATTTCTCGGCCGCTGATAGGCACGGTGGACGACTCGAAAGATGCAATTGCGGTCTCAAAATCGGACTCGACTGGTATTGCAAGAACGGTCCCTCTCGTTCAAGATCCACATATTGGAGGGGCGGTCAGCGCACTTCCGCGTAAAAAGGATATCAAGACGTTCAATGACCTCCTGAACCACTTTCCGATGATAGCTAGGCAGATGCAGCCCGGTCTCGAACGGCTCTTTAAGGAATTCAATCATGTCTTCGACAAACCTCTCCCACCTCCGCCCTCTGCGAATCATATACCTGATCCAGCGCCCGACGGACCTATTGCGGCAGTCGTCAGACAAGCACGGTCGAACAACGTGGCTCTATCGCCACAAGAAAATGGCAATCTTGAACGGGTTCCAACAGGCTCTTCATACATGGAGGATGATGAACAGATAATGCGAGGCGCTTTGGAGACGGCTGTCACGGCTGCTATAGATCTTTTCCAGATGGTCGATAAACAACAACTTTCACTATTAGGAGCAACAACCGATCTCACGGGACCTGTGGTCGAAAGACTTATAGAGCGATATGTGGCAGAACAGTTGCATGATGGCATATTATATCCTAGACTCTGCGCGCTTAAACGACTTGAAGACCTTGAGCTTGAATCAAAAATCAGACAGATGGAGTTTATAGATATATCGCAAGTCGGCATATCGATACAAGGCGGACGTGCAGGCAAGCATGAGTTGACGCTGCGGCTTGGACGAGCGGTGGAGGAATTTCGGAAAATGGGTGTTGCAGGAAGCCCTCAGCAGATGATGGATATCCTGCTTCTCACCCTGAGAACTGTCACTCAACTTACCAATGTAGCGAAAAGCGGCACAGAAACAGCTTCTAGCCCGGAAAAGGTCGACCCGGTGTTAACCATAAACGCGGATACTCTGGTATCGTTACTGCTTGTGGTGGTCATTAGATCGCAAGTCAAGTTTCTTCAAGCAAGACTGCTATACATGCGCCATTTCATCTATATAGATGATGTCGAAAGTGGCGAGATGGGCTATGCATTGAGCACATTCGAGGCTGTGCTTTCATATCTCCAAAGGGATTCAGGAGGTCTTCGAAAAGCCAGCAGAAGGAACAAGAAGTTGTGGCAGGCTACCGCAAATGGAGAAATAGAGGAGCTGAAGAAGATAATGGAGCCGCAATGTTGCGACTCGCCAGAACACTATGATGAAGATGATAACATCGAGAAACCGGTGAAGCCTTGGAACTTGACGAATGGAAGCAGCCGACCTTCTTCAAGAAGCTCCCTCTCTCGGAGGACATCTCAGGCATCAACATTGGCACATGTCTTTCCATTCCAAGTCGAAGAGGCCGCGGACGACCAACCACAAACCGAGGATCTTGTCCCACCTTTCAGACGGCCAAAGACGGTTACAATGGACATGCGGAGTATGTCCACTAGCTCAGAAATCTCGTTTCGTTCACGAGCAACGACAATCGATTCTATGAGTAGTGGGATTGAAGGCGACACTTCAATTGAGAGGCTCTCCCAAACCGAAGATATCTCGGGAGACTCGGTTCTCATGATGGCAGTCAACAATAACCGCCCGGAATCTCTTAAATATCTATTGATATTGGAGGAATATTATCCGCTTTCTTCTGTGCTTGAAGACGCAAATAATGAAGGGACCACACTGCTCAGTGCAGCTGTACAACTTGGGCATAAGGAAGTCATCGATATTCTGTTAGATGTGGTCTTTCATGCAGAAGAATCACTTATCATCTCATATCTTGCGCGGCAAGATATAAGAGGACGAAGGGTAGGACACTATCTCTTCAATGCTCCATGGCTGATTGAACACATTGGAAGATTAATACCGTGGAGGCAAAGGGACAGAAATGGACAAACGCCATTGTTCGCCTTATGTCGCTCCTATGACAATAGAAATTATCAAGAGATGGTAGAGTCAGGTCTCATTGCGGCAGCAGCTACACAAGGAGATGGTCTACCGCTTCATCTGGTCGATCATGTCGATTCAAAGGGCAATACCCTTCTCCACATCGTGAATGATCCTCAGATCGCCTTACGAATACTCCTTTTCTGCGATGCAGATGTCAATGCAACGAACGATAAGAAGTTTACTCCGCTCATGGTTGCCAGCAAGTATGGCCGGATAGACATGGTCCGAGTCCTGTTCGGCGATCCTCGAGTCGATACCAACGCGAAGGAACTTCGCGGCCTGACAGCTGTCGAGCTCGCCAAAGATGACGAGGTCAGGAATCGTATCGACGATCTAGTCCTATTTACTAATCAGCCAGCCGAAGATGGCCGTATCACAGCTGTTGTGCGCTCCTTCTTCGTCGAAGACGCCACTATCAGGCTGGTCGTAAAATCCGGTGCGCCGTCTCACGAATTAAGCTTCACAGTCACGACCTGCCGGCGGTCCTTGGCAGATTTTGAGAACCTCGCAAAGCTCCTGGCGTTGGAAAACCCGGCGAGTTGGCTCCCAAGCATAGCGGGGATGCGCAGTCCATTCCAGATCTCTTCCAAGCCATCACGAGCCGTGTTGAGAGATATCCAGGTCAGGCTTAATGGGTTTCTGAAGATCCTATTATCGCATTCGACTTTTTCTACTCATGAGATGCTGTGGGAGTTCTTCCTCGTCCCGGACATCCAGGCAGACATGATGGAAAAGCGCAGCAAACTGAAAGCCGAAGCCCGTTTGGACCGCGTCAGAGAAGAGTATGAGCCGGTCGAGGATGTCAAGGATGTTGAGCAGTTTGTCGACCATGCGAGGGATATGGTGCGCAGCGTCAATTACGCCACGAAGAGCGTCATCAGACGGACGAATGCGCTGCGCATCGTCATGTTTGGTAAGGCCTCTCACCCCAAACCGTTTACCCCTTTTCTTCACGTGACTATGCTAAACCAAGCAGATCTTTCCGAAGCTGGGCAAATCGCATCGAAATCGCTGAAGCCCCTCGAATTCATACCATCGACCCACATCAACGCGCTCGAGACATACCTACTCACCTTGGTTCCCCCAACGAGCCATCCCATCTCCGCGCTGCACACGACCCTCCTCTCCATCCACAGCACGCTCATCGCGCTCCTCCTCTCCCTCTCGCGCCCCACGCAGCTCATCTCCAGCATCAACAACTCGTCCCGCTCCCTGAACCGCAACTACGCCTCCCTCTCGCGCTCAACGCGGTGGCCGCTCGGCCTGCTGGATGATACGCGACAGCGCCTCGACCGCGAGAAGGAGGAGGTGATCCGGAAGGAGGAGGAGGAGAAGGGGAGTCTGGGGCGCGAGTTGCGGTATACGCAGCAGGTTGTGGCGGGCGAGCTGGCGGGGTGGCAGGAGTGGCGGGCCAAGACGGCGAGGAGGGCGGTGAGGGATCTGGTGGTGGGGATGGTGGTGCAGGAGCGGGGGCGGCTGGAGGGGATGAGGAGGGCGATCAGGAGGCTGAAGGAGGGCGGGGGGGAGGGGGTTGTGGATGAGGAGGGGTATCGGGCGAGGGTGGAGGAGGAGAGGGGGCAGGCTGGTGGGAGGTGAGGGGAGATGAGGTGGTGGAATGACAGGTGGCGGGGACGTTGGATATGGGATTGGTTATTAGATAGGGGAGGCGTTCTTCACGGTGCGGCTTTGTCGGGAAGCGGGGCTCTTTGAAAGTTCTCCTCTTGCGCGGGATGTATAGATAGACGGGCACACATATATATTAATACGACGATTTCTGTGAGATGCAGCGGCGCTTCCGGCGCCTGGGCTCCTGTATCAAGAAAAAATACTGCTTCGAACTCTCTGCGAAGTCCAATGCCTTATTTGCGGATTTTGGTAAGTTTGTGTCGGTGAGGGGGGGCACTTTCTTTTCTTGATGCCTATTAATTGAAGAAAAGAAAAAAACTGGTAATCGCGGCGTAGTCTTGCAATTGGTGTTGTTCAAGCACTCACTATTCATTCCGAATAGTAGTCGCTGGTACTCGAGTACTTACTCTGCTTGGGCAAGAGTTAGGGTATTTAAATACTACTCGAGTAGCTTGAGTAGTACTTGAAGAGTATTCCGAGTAGCAAGACTTGCTAAGAATACCTAAGGATATGCATAAGAAGCTTAGTGATTTCCTTAGAAGTTAGATGGAGATGTAGTAAGAAAGGCATGTGTTGTTCATGTGACTTGTAAGTCTTGAATAGTATTTAGTGTTGAAATAAGGGTATTTAGGCTGAAAAGTAGTATTCTACTTAGGGCTATTTAAGTAGTATTTAAACTAGTGTTTAGACAATACTACATACATACTGTTGGCCGAATGAGTTACAGGCCTAGGCGTAGGCGCTGGAGGATTCTTAGGAATATGAGAGTTTAGGAGAATCTTTAGGTTCATTCATAGAATGGTCTATGCATCAACCACTAGTTCTTTAAGCCTTTGTTTTAAGATTTTAAGCTCTCTATATTATGAGAAGCTTGCTCTGCGTTTTAGATATTTTCTAATATAATACATATATTTTTTAACACATGTAACGTCTTAAAGCGTAAGATATAACTATAAAGTAAGGGTGTGCTAAGGGACAGCTTTTAGATTTTAGTTTCTAAAATGTCTTTTCTAAACCTCTAGACTGTAGGAAATGCCTGCTTAATTACTATAAACCGCTCTCTCTAGATCTCTTAGCCTAATTCCTCTACCCTCTTAGCTCGTAAATTATGTATTTCTATCTGCTAGTATTGTATTAATCGTTATTATCCTTCTCTTATTTTCGGAATATACGACAATCTCAAGACGAGCTGCATCCTGTCAAAGCCCGCCTTACCATACACTCCCATCGATCCTCACCGAACCATCTCCGCTTATGTTGCGACACGCACACAAGTTTAGATAGTAACAGCTGGATACAAATCGGTGCCATAGGTCGTGTTGAGCATAACACGGCCCTGCACATCGCCATTCTCGAGCCTGGTGTAGGTCTCGAACGCATGCTGCTTGGTGATCACATCTTGATCGATGACGACCTGTCGGGAGCCGCGGATCCACTCGCCGTAGCCGCCATAGCCGGTGTGCCTGCCGAAGCACAGGTTGAGGCCGTTGCCCTTCAGCTCCATGCCGGGAAGGACGGAGTCCCACTTGGCGCAGAAGTCGGTGCCGTGCTGGTGCGCGGAGAAGAGCGCGAGGAGGCCGGGGGTCTTGAGGACGGCCTGCAGGAAGGGGATGTCCTTGCCGGTGTAGACCTTGTTCTCGATGGACTGGTGGTCGAGCGGCTTGTCGAAGGAGATGCCCGGCGCGGTGTTGATGTTGCGGTCGCCGTCGACGATGGCTCCGGAGGCGTTGGTTGGGTAATGCACGAAACCGATGGATGGGACGAGCGATGCGTCCTTGGCCTGGAGCGCGGCGTTGGTCTTCTCGAACCACTTGACGACGTCCTCGTGGACCCATGCGCCGACGGGGATCAGGGCACCCGTCGCGTCGCGCTTTTGATACTCATAGCCGCCGCGGCTGTCGAAGAACCACAGACGGAGGACTGGACGCTCCTCCTCTGCATTGTTGTTGTTACCCTTCTTATTCTCGGTCTTGCGACTCCAGAACCAGCTTGACTTCTCCTTCTTCGCGCCGAAGACTTCGAGATAGTAGTTGGAGTAGCCGACACCTTCGCCATCAACCATACTCTTGGTGAGCGAGTTCGGGTAAGTGTTCTCACGCTCGAGGATCGTGCGGCCGGTGATGTTGTGCTGGTAGTCGTGGTTGCCGTAGAGGGCGGCCCACGGGAGGTTGTGCTGCACGAGCGGTCGGACAATCTCATCAATGTAGTTGGTGGAGTTGGCAACATAGGTGTTGTCGCCGTTGGTGAGATCCCCATTGAGAACGGCGAGCTGTGGGCGCTCAAGGGAAAGAACCTTGTTCACGACGGCCTCGCTTTGGGCGTCTTGAGCTGCTCCTCCACCTGCCTCATCTAAGAAGGTGTCAGGGATTATTTCAAAGTGGCTCCGAGCAACGAGCGAGCAAGGGCAGACGTACCTTCTCCGTAATGCAAGTCCTCGAAGATGGACATTTGGAACTTCCCATGCTTGTTGAAGCGAAGAGGCTCAGAGAAGTCCCATGGCTTTGAGAAGGGAGATGCGGCAGCACCGGCCACGAGGGCCGACAGGAGAAGGGTGGAGTGCATAATGAGAGTGCGAAGGCGAGGAACAATTCCGGAGAAAATGCGAGTTCCTTGACTGAGCAAAAAGAATATGAGAATGATATGAGAACGAAAGCGCCGCTTGCATATTAAATATCGTCCAGCAGAAGCAGAGATCGAATGCCAATGCTCGGCATTACTTCCCTAAAGTCCCAAGCTCACCACAAAGCTTACACACTGCTCCAGAGTCGATATTCTCTTCAGCCACTGGGCATGGCTCTAAAAGCCATGTGGGGGAGACATACAGCAACAGGAAGCACGAAGACAAAATCAAATGAAGCCGCACAGCCCTACCTAGAACACATACAGTCCACTGGATGGATCATCGGAGGATCCAAGTCCCAATATCAAGGGGCCAAGGGCTCGGCATTCTTGGTATGTCGCAATATGGCAGGAGCTCCAAGAAGATATATAAGTTAGCATCATATAGCATCATGTCGTAGGGATAGCATGTGAGAAACAAGAGATGCGGCCGGACGACTCTATCGACACACGTGGGTTCATGGATGGCACGTGGAGGGAACCGAAGTCAAACATTGCGGAGAGGAATGGCTGACTAATCGCACCGGCATTTGTGAATGCCGTCCGTCAATCGCCAGGGGCAAAGCGAGAGAGAGAGATGTAAACAAAGCACTGGAGCGAAGAGCAAGGCGAATGATCACGGGCGAGGCCTTATCTGCCATGGAAAGCTTCCCCCTCGGAGCTATATGGGCTTCCGACGTCGCACTCGAGGGTCGAGAGACTTTGAATTAGCTTGATCATTGATACCTCTATGCCTACCTACCTGTTGGAGCTCATGATTCATGTGCCAACATCATTGCTAGACACCCAAATTCACACATACATCCAGAACATGTGAGAAGGGAGGTTGGAGATGTGTCTAAATTGTGAATATGTAGGATCCTCTCTAATATGTGACGAGGGACGTCGGAAATGCCTCTAAATTATGAATATGTACCACCTCCTCTAACATGCAGTGACTCTAAGAAATTCCTGTACGGATCTATATCTCCCTTCTATATCTTCCCATTTCCGTCTAAAACGCCGACGGACAGACAACACACACACGAATGAAAATGTATAAATGATAGCTAGCCTACTGGGCCGTCTTCGACTGCTTCGTCCTCAACTTCATCAACAGATAGACCATCACGTACGAGCTCACCGCGTACAGAGCGACAATCCCCGCGTCCCTCCATCCGTAGTAGTACTCCCCCAGATTGATCGTCGCCAGGTAATCGCTGCCGAACCTGTACTGGCACACCTCGCACGCCGCCGTCGCCTCGGGGTTGAGGAGGTTGATGCGCGAGCCCAGGCCTTGCATGTACTCCCCCAGGTACGCGGCGCAGGTCTCGTTGCCGGGGGTGTCGAAGATGGCCAGCTCGTGCGGTTTGCACTTGATCTCCTCGTCGAAGAGGGTGAAGGTGAGCATGGAGCTCATGAGGAAGGTGAAGGGGTTGAGGTAGTACATCCAGTAGCGCCAGAACGGCTGGATCTGAGAGTACGGGACGAGGACGCCGCAGAAGGAGACCAGCGTTCCAATGATCAGCGGGTTCACGAGAGAGGCGAAGATGGCGTTGGGTGCGTAGGCGGCGATGAACTGCCCGATGCCGGTGTAGATGAACTCGTACATGAGCATGACGAAGAGCGTTGCGCCGGCCTTGTTAGAGTCGGTCGGGAACCCGACGGTGTAGTACCAGCAGGCGAAGTAGAGAACTCCGCAAAGCATCAGATATGGAATTTCGGATACGATGAGGCCCGTGACAAAGGCAATCCACGAGTACATCTTGGACTTGCTCTCGCGCGTCTCGTAGATGTCGCGGCGATCGATGAAGAGCGGCTGGAGCTGGGCCATCACACCAGGGGCGACGAAGATGAAGTTGAAGATGGCGAAGAGACTCAACTGCAGTTCCGAAATCGAGCTCCCTACTTTCCAGAAGGTGAATCCGTTAAAGAGGGCGCAGAAAATGTGCAGAGCAACTTTGTTGTTGATGTAGTCGATATTTCTGTACAGAGAGATGTTCATGCGTCTTGTGACGATCTTGGTCTGCTCCCAGAGTGGCGTGGCAAATTCATGTCCATCGTCCGTTGTTCCGGGTGGCTTTGCTGCGGCATCGGCGATCATTTGATCTAATTCTGCCGTCGTCTTCTCATATTCGGGAGACTCGAGCCAGACATTGTTCCAGTCCCTTCCTTGGGAAAGACTGCCGGAAACGACATCGATCATATGCTCAGCCGGATTAACAGCATCAGGGCAAGGAGCATCATAGCGAGCAAAGTATCCCTTGACTGTGGCCGCATTTTCGCCGATGTCGCCGAAATAGACAGTCTTTCCACCTCTGGTGAGCAACAGAAGAGTGTCGAACTGAGCAAAGAGGGAAGCAGATGGCTGATGAATAGTGACAAGGACTGCTTGGCCAACATCTGCCAACCTTCTTAAGAAACGCACAATGTTGAACGCATTTTGCCCATCGAGACCCGACGTCGGCTCGTCTAAAAAGATAAGAATGCTTGGCTTTGATACAAGCTCGACGCCGATGGTCAAACGCTTTCTCTGCTCAACGGACAAGCCAGCGCCAACCTTTCCTACCAAGGTATTTTCGATGTCGTGAAGCTCCAAGAGGTCAATGATTGTGTCGACGTATTTGAGTTTCTCTTCCCGTGGGGTTTCACGAGGTTGACGAAGAAGTGCTGAAAATTCCAGAGACTCCCTGACAGTATAAAATGGCTCATGGACGTCAAGTTGCTCACAGTAGCCCGCTGATCGCTGAAATGAGATCGGTAGAGGACGGCCATCAACCATGATAGATCCCTGAATGGTGCCCTCGGTCTTGCGCTGAGCGAGGACATCCAGGAGTGTAGTTTTACCTGCTCCAGAAGAACCCATCAGAGCGCCAAGCATCCCCGGCTTAACCCAACCTTGAACGTTGTCCAGTAAGACTCGATCACCACTGGGTGTCTTCACTGTGTATGTCAGGTTCTTCCAGGTGAAGATTGATGTGTTGCGGATCAATTGATTTTCAACAGCTGTCGCGGTAGAGGACCCAGCGGATTGAGGCACCGTCTTCGGAGCTTGAGACTCCACATCCTTACCCACAGCGGCTTGCTTGCGTTTGGCGATCTCCCTTGGCATCAAGTTAGAGCCGGCGCTTCCACTGAACTCCTTCCATCTGCAAGTCGAAACGATTGTGATAATCACATACAACAGCCACCAACACCAGAGGACACCAAAGTTTCTCCATAAATGAGCATGACTGTAGGAGAGTGATTGCAAATACGCATCTCCAGTCACGCTAGTCTCGCCTTGGATAGCACCGCCAACACCAGCGCATGACTGGAAGACAGTGTCAGTATATCCTGGACCGTTAGGAATCAGGTTATTATTGACGCAAGGGATAATCTGATCGTGGAACTCGTTTGCCAAAAGAGCCTCAAAGCCGTACGCCATCGGGTTCAAATAGAATAGCCACGAGAACCATGGGTGCATGGAAACCCGTGGGATCTGAAACCCGGCATACATTACAAAAATGGTAATCCCAAAGCCGCTGATCTTGGACGCGGAGTCGAAGTTTGGAGAAAAGGCGCCGACACTGCGGAAGAAGGCAGTCATTGCCATGGTGGCCGCGAAGGTAACGGCCCAGAGCGTAAAGAACGCACCGGCAGACGTCTGAAAGCCGACCATGAAGTACAAGACGATGGAGAACTGCGAAATCTGGAAAATAAGAACGGGTATGTCCGCGGCGATCTGTGCGATGCAGAATGCGGCGGGATGGAATAAGCCGAATGACCTGTGCTTTATCAAAACGGAGCGGCCCGAAAACGACTCAGTGACTTCGGACATGGCCAGGAGACTGTTGTAAAGAAGAACGAAGAACAGAGCACCAGACTTCAAGAAGAGCCCCGAGGAATTGTCGGGAGCGTTATAGAACATGGATCCGGCGATCAGCGCTTGAACCAGGGTTGATCCTTGCTTGATGAAGAAAGTGGCCTTGTCTCCCCAGAGGATTTGATATTGCCTCACCACGCAAGCTTTCACCTGTGCTGGGAAACTGACTGTGAACTGGGCCTTCTTTGGCAAGCTTGGGTGCATGTCATGTGCAACAGCTGCCTTGAAATCTTCGGTGTTCAACCTCGCTTTCTCGGTCTCCGGATAGTTGTATTCCTTTTGCATGTTTCGATAGGTCTCGGTCCCCTGGTATTGTGTGAGGATTTCTTCTGCTGTTCTTGGAAACCTATCCTCAAACCCAGGCAGTATTTGTCGTTCCGTGGGCACGGTGACACCAGTCAAGAAATCCGCTACGTTGGCGGCAGGATCGCAATAGAAGCCCAATTTTTCCATGAAAGGCCGAGCTTCGTCCATTGGGCCGTAGTAGATTTCAATTCCTTCGTCCAGCACAAGAACCTTGTCGAAGAGTTCATAGATGCCGTTTCCTGCCTGGTAGAGTGTGACAACGGATGTGAGACCGAAGATGTCCGTCAGAGCTCGGACGGCCTTGGTGTATTCCAGGGCAGTGCTTGCATCGAGGCCTCTGGTACTGTTATCCCAACAGTAAACGGTGCCTTTGGCCGCCATGCATTCGATGATCGAAGTTCGCTTTCTCTCGCCCCCCGACACACCGCGAACAAATTCATTCCCAACCATTGTATCGGCTGCATGGGCGATACCCATGGAGCGCAAAAGGAAATCTCTGTTCTGCTGGCGGAATTGCTCAGGATTGTCGAAATCGGATGGGGTGTGATATGGAACCTTGAGCCTCGTGGCAAAGTCGATCGTCTCGCCGACAGTAAGCGTTGGGAAGAACAACTCCTCCTCTGTGTTCATGACAATCTGTCCACGGTATTGGACCGCCTCCTTGTGATCCAGAGTACCCCAGCGAACGTCTCCTTCGACCGAGGCATATCCGTTCCTGCGATTCGCGAGCATCTTGAGAAGAGTCGTGCAGCCAGAACCCGGGCGACCAAGCACGAGGAGCATTTCCCCCGGCTTAACGCAGCCGTGGACATCGTCCAAAATCGTGTTCAGGGGGGTTTCGCCCCGCCCCTCTCTGATGGCCCGTGGAATGTTGAACTGGGACTTGAAGTTTTCGTTGATGGCCGCGCTGGAGGCAACGCCCTTGACGGTCAGGTTCTTCCAAGTCACACCAAGCATGCGCCCCTTCAAGCTATCCTTCTCTCCCTGTTCGCGATGCGTCTTGATTTCGGGCATCAGCTGCCAGTCCTCGGCCTTGCTGACAATGGGCTCGTCTTCCTCATCGCCGCTGTCGTCGATTCTGCTCCGCTTTCTCTCGGCAAAGACTCGTGATTGCGAAGTCAGAGTGCGCAGTAGACCGTTGCCTGCTTCATGATGAGACTTGTTGGTCGTCACCGGCCGAAGCTCGTCGCCCCGTGCTGCCGTCATGGCACCTGGAAATGATGGCGATACTGTTGATCGAGATATTGATCGAGCAGCCACCTATGTACCCTTCGAAAACGCTCACAATACTGCATTTTGGTTATATATAGAGTATATGAGGCAAACGCCATCTTTCCCACGGTCGTCATCTCGGCATTGACTGAAAGCCCGAGCTCCACATTAAAAAGGATTGTCAAGATGCTTAAAAAAGGCTACAACCAATGAAAACGCAAGAACGAGTCGGTTTTAAGACTCATGCATTGGTAAACATAACTCCCGTCCTCGTGGCAATTCGCTGCTCGCAGTGTTTCTTATGGCACGACGATGGACCTGGGTCCTTACGGTGCAGTGCAGTGATAATAACATAATGTATAAGGGTTCTTCAGTCTCTCGACACGTAGGGACTACCTACACTCTGATGCGCCCATCTTGAAGCCCTCCCTGTACCGGGTCGGATCAACAGTCAACAGTCAACGTCAACAGTCAACCACCGGCTTTCGAGAGAGACACTCTGAACAGACGCTTCTCTGTGAACATCTAGATCTCGGAGCGCCGAACCCTCCTTGCTGTGGGGGGCTTGTGGGCTTCGGGGGACGGGAGAAAGGGGAAAGCGCAAGCTAGAAGATGGGAAAATGCTGAGTAACACCCACAGTTGCCGTGACAGATACGAGCTAAGACACAGACAGGTAGCTTAGGTAAGCTAAGATGCCCCTTAGAGTACTTCGTATAAACATGAAGCGCATCCACGTTGATGGCGGATCACGTGCTACGGAGCTACAGTGAAGTTTTCATCTATGTATGCGTATTTTCCCTAAAGTATTTCAATCTAGAGTCTTTATTAATCCAGCTATTTCTAAGAACCCTTTTTAGACCCGTCATTTGCATACCGTATCTGTACGTATGTACAGTACAGTAGTTCTTACTTAGGAGCAGAGCAGCATGCGTACATAATAGGTATGTATGTATGTATGCTTTGCCCGAATCGTCGTCTCGGACTTCGGCGGTTTCGGCTTTAAGGCTCGACGCGAACGAACGCTGAGACTCCGGCCCTCGTGTCCACGATATAATCGTCGGTCCCAAACCTGAGTCCGTTAACATATAAAATTGCAGGAAGTCAGCATGGCATGACTAGCATCCGACCGCTTATATATTCTTCGCCATAGGCTTGCTTGTTCGCATAATATCTTCATGTCATGTGACCATGGTTCACGTGCTGCTGCTGTTGCTGCTGCTCCCCGTCCCCGCCTCCGCATTCCCGCCCAGGAGACTCTGGTCGTCGAGCGCCGGATAGTAGAACGCGGCGACGGCGATGATCACGTACGCCGAGCACAGCAGCGCGCCCTTGAGGTAATTGCTGCGCCCGTCCAGCACGAGGAAGTTGACGATGAAGGCCGACACGAAGAGACACACCGTCTCGAAGAGCGTGAAGTACAGCGTCATGGGCTTGCCCATCATCCAGCCGAGGAGCACGATGAAGGGCGTCACGAAGAGGGCTGCGGACTGTCAGCTTCTGTTCCGCTTCCTCGAGGACCCAGACGGAGAGGGAGCACGCACCCATTTGAATACTACTGCCGACGGCAACACCAATAGCCAGGTCCATCTTATTCTTCATCGCCACCGTCACGGCCGTCACATGCTCCGCTGCATTTCCGACAATGGGCAGGATGATCAGGCCGACGAAGGTCTCGCCAAGCACGGTGTTGGTTGTGACCTCGTGGATACTGCCGACCAAGAACTCGGCGCAGACGGCAACAAGACCCGTTGAGATCAGGAGAAGAAGAACGGCCGTTGTGCGGGAGATATTCTTCTCGTCCTCATCCGCCGCCTCCGTATGAGGCGGGACCGCGGAAGGCGAAGTCGTAAGGGTTAGCAGGGTTGGAGCTTCTCCGGCTTGGGCGACTGCCGTTGTGTTCAGTCTCGTAGGTAAGGAATTCGCACGACGAATGGAATAGCGAACAGGTGGGGTCGGTCCGGATACAACTGGCTGAGAAGATCCAAGACGAGGCAAAGCAGAAGGCGACAGCGTAAAGACATTATGGGAAAGTGTTTTCGGCATACAGGATCGAATACTCTTATAGAAAGGCTTCTTCTCAGACTGCCCGGGCCCTTGCATCTCAACATCCGCGACAGCAAAATCTACCCTGCGAGGAACATAATCACCCGTCGGATTCTCATTCTCGACTGTATCCTGTGCTGCATTCTCCCTTCCTTCGTTCTCGCGGGCCTTCTTAGCTCTCTTCTGCTTCTTTTCGGCTTTCTTTTGACGCTCCCACTCTATTCTAGACATTTTCTGGTGCTTATCCTTTGAGCTGCAGTTGCAGCTTCTACTATGGCTGGGGTGGTGATGGCTGGTGTGGTGACTTGACCGATGCTCCCCAAAGTTAGCTTCAACGTCCGCATCGATGCTTTCCAATGTAAACTGTCTCGCTATGGATGCCCCACCAGCAATAGCAGGGGCGTTAATGCCCGACCCATTCGAGGGTGTTCGAGACGATATTTGCCGCTCAAAAAAATTGACCGCGTTGTCACTCTCCCTGCGGCGTCTTCTGCGGCCTCGCTTGATTCTGATCGCCCTTCTGATTCTCGCCGCACGTCCGCTGGGACCGTCCGAGTCGTCGGAGCTGGAACCCGAAGACGATGAAGAGCCCAAAGATGACTCTAGCCAAACCGCAACTGGCCCTGGAACAGACTCTTCGTCGATGAGATGCTGTGGGGTGCTCTGATGCATGTATGCGTGCGAGTTCAATTGGAAGATGAGATAGAGTCCATAAACGAAAAGTAGAACTATACTGGTACCACGGCTGACCTGGAGAACAGCCGATTTGGCCTTCTCCTTACTTTTAGCATTGAATGCCGCATGGAAGGCTGTTGGCAGCAGAAGACTCATAACGCTCACGCTCAGAAGACACGCGCTCATCTGTGTGACAGTGCTGTTGTAGATTTGCTCTCGGTACCTGAGTCCACCAAGCAAGAAAGACATGCCGAGAATGACGAGTAAGTTTGCGAGGATCGACCCGAGCAGGGAGGCCTGCACGATGCGGAGTTCATTCTTGGTAAGAGCAATGATAAAGATGATCAGCTCCACCGAGTTACCGAAGGTGACGTTCATCAGCGCGCCGACCGTGTCACCCATTCTTTTCGCGACACTCTCTGTAGCATAACTCAATAAACCAGCGAGAGGCACGATGGCGATCGCGTTCATGGCGAAGACAACTGTTGGTTTTACATGAACCGCCTGCACGGCGATACCGACGGGGACAAATACGAGTCCGACGTTGAGCCAACTCGAACATAAAATCTGTCTTGTAGTTTGGCAGAAGCGAATAGCAATGTTCTCCTTCTTCTTTTTGTCGCTGCTCACGACAGACCCCTGCCCCTCAGTTTGCGTGTCGGTGAGGGCTGCGCCGCCGAGTGTGTTATAGCCGACAGTAACGCTGCTTGGATCCGCGCCGTTGAGGTCAGCCATCGGGATAGCAGTGGTCCTGTCTTTGCTGCTGCTGGAGCCATGGCGACCTTCCGTGTGTGCATTGGACGCGTCGGTAGAGTGAGTGCTTGGTGGGAGGGAAGGTTGTTCGTTGGCCTTGCTGGTATGTGATTTAGATCGTAGCCATGAGTGAAAACGGTGTGTGCACGAAGGGCCTTGACTAGGTTCCTTCATCGATTCCCGAGAGGTCAGCGCGTTCCTGATTACTGGGAGAAGTGGCCGCAGATTTGTGAGTTGATGGGACTTGATGGTAGGAAGCTGCGATGTTGGAGGTTCAGGAAGTTATAGAGAGGCTCAGAAGGTTCGCGACGTTCTAGGTAGATGGAAGAATGAGAATGAGAATGAGGAAGAGAACTACGAAGAGACAGATGAGGAGAATGAGGGAGAGAAAGACGAAGAGAATGAGGAAGAGAATAGCAAAGAGAACGAGAAAGACAAAGTAGATGTGTACAAGCCAAATTCAATCAACACCAACACCAAGCAATAACCCCTCCAAACCCCTCCAACACCTCAAACCCACAACCCACACCTCCCACCGCGGAAGCAACATCTGAGCTAAACTCTCTCTCCCCCCTCTCTCTCCTTCCTACCTGCCCAATCCATGCATCTCCCCTCCCCTTCTCCTTCTCTCTCTCCTTCCCAGCCGTGCAAGACCTAACAGACACACACGCAAGAGCCTCCCCTCCCCCCCATCCATCACAACAACCCGGGTCAATCACACGACCCCTCCTCTGAATCCGCACCTCACCGCACCTCACCGCACGCATCGGGAGCGCGCACCCCAACAAACGACGCCGTGCCTGGCTGGCTGGCCGGCCCCCGCATCGCCTCTGTGCCACAGCGGTGCTCCACCGCACCGAGCGGCGAGGGCGAGCGGCGCGCGGCGAGATGGACATCGATCGATCCGCACGTGTGAGGGAGGGAGGGATGCTTCGGGCTTGAAAGGGGAGTCATATTCGTATCTCTACCCTACTCGCTGCTACCGGCTAATCTACCCTACCTGGCCTCATCCTCCGTCCCCGTCCCCGTCCCCGTCCCCGTCCCCTCCGCCTCAGTAGCCCCTCCAGCCCTCTCCCTGTCGAACATCCCCCGGTCCATCTCCCCACTGGCCCTCCCCTTCTTCTTGATGCTGAACCTCCCCCAATTGACGCTCATCCTCCCCTCCTTCCCGCTGGGCGTCCCTGCTTTCCCCTCCTTCTCCGGCCACCCAACCATCGGACTACTCGTCACGCCGATACTCTCCACGCTCCTCACCGCCTCCTCGCCACCCTCGTCCATGTCGCCAAAGCTGCTCGACCTCTCCCCCGACGCATTCCTCTCCACGCCCGCCCCCGCCCCCGCCCCCTTCTTCGACCCGAACAGCCCCGAGTCCTTGCCGCGGAACGACGAGATCGAAAACTTGCTCGACGACCCCTTCCTCAGCAGTTTCTGGAACGAGTTCTCCTTCGCGTCCCGGAACTCGCTGCTCCGCCCGCTCAGCGTGCTGTACGTCGGCGCCACGTCCGACATCGCCGTGTTGGACACGGCGCGCTCGAGCGAGTCGTACGACTCCGTCATCGACGGCTGCGTGTGGATCGAGTGCTCGTCGCGCGAGAGGCGCGACGACGAGAGCGACGCGTCGTAGCTCGGACGCCCGTGCTCGTCGGCGGATTCCGACTCCTTCCGGCCCTTCCCCTTCGTCTTCTCCTTCTCGCTCTTCGCGCGGCCGAACATGGCCTTGAACGTCGGCGCGGTGGGGTTGAGCTTCGGGGTCGCCGACATCTGCGACGCGGGACGCGTGCCGATGACGCCGGCGGGCGGGGGCGAGGCCGTGGTGTCGGGGGGGAGGAAGTCGTCGTCGTCGGAGACGATGCCGGTCGTGAGCTGCGTCGTGGAGCCGCGCTGGAGTGAGGGGCGGCGGGAGGTTGCGCGAGACCAGGGTTGGCCGACGTTGAGCGACCAGTTGGTCGCTAGGGGACTGTTGCGGTTGAGGATATTGCTATCGGAGGGTGCCCAGCCGAAAGGTGCGCTGTCGGTGGATGGGCGAGGAAGGTCGGAAGAAGCGATCGAGGCGGGCCGAGGACTGCTCGGGTCTCGGTCTGAAGGCATGGCGTTGGGGTCATCGATGCTTGAGCCGAACATATTGAAGCCACGACGTCTTCGGGGAGCTGGATTGCGTGCTGGAGCCGGTCCGTTACCTTCTGTGATCTCCGTACTGCCCCGGTTGAGGAAGGGAAGGCCAGCCCAACCAGAAGAAAAACTGTTGCGGTGATTCTTGGCCGAGAGTAGTTCGGAATCTTCGCCTTGTCTCGGGAACGATCGGCTCTGTCCAACCTTCAAAGAACCGAGAGGATAACCTTCGCCAGCCAGTGTTTTAGCACGCTGTTTACCAGCAAAGGTGAAGAGATCTCCAAATCGCTTCGTGACGGGCTGGACACGATCTGAGGCAGGAGAGCCAATGACGCCGAATGCACCACCCGCAGAATGGCGAGAACCCACCAGGTGCCTATCACTGTCCTGATAGCTATCATGAGACGGCTGGACGAGAGAGAGATTGTGCTGGGAAGCCTGCGGACTGGAGATCAAACTCGCCGAGCGACTCGATGAATCCGGCGAGTACTGTGGGTCGTTTTCATATATCGACGGGCCAAGAATGGTAAAATTGGGAACCAATGCAGGACCAAATGATCGCGAAGACGTCTCTGGCGGTTCATCATCAGCGAAGATGTTGGAAGGTAGCAGCGAAGTTGCAGTCGGACTAAGGGGTGCTCCTGCAGTGAGGGATTTGATATCGGCCTCGCTCATTCCACTATGATTAGACATGGATGCAATGCCTGCATTGGCACTCATGTCGAAATAGGGGCCAGGAGCAAAGCTTGGCGACGAATTCAGGGTCATATTGTTGTACGCGCTTGCGCTAGGAAACACCGAATCGGTAATTGGATATGCAGCGATGGGTGATGAGATAGTGCTCGTGCGGGACTTCCGTTGTCGATTCCGACGTGGTTTAGGCCGTTGCTGTCCATTGAGGTCGAATTCTACTGCGCTGGAATTCCCGTGATACATGATGGAGTTCGCTGCTTGACGTGCGGTCAGTTGCTGAAAGTATACTTGAGCCTTGTGGAGATCGGTCTCCAGATTTCTGACGCTGATACTCTGCGCATTGTATCGAGCCATTAATTCCCTCTCCGTCTGCTCCCACTGAAGATCTTTCGTTCTATCTGCAGCCTCGAGCGCCTTCGACTCTTCATCGTCTTGGACACCAGGAAGCTTCTGCCGTTCCTCCTCTAGTTCTTTGATTTGCAAGCCCTTGACGCGTATCTCCTCTTCCATAGAATTCAACGAGTTCTGCCGTTTTCTGAGAATATTCTTCAGCTCGTCCACTTTTTTAGCCGTATTGACCGCAACCTTCTCCTTCTCCTTCTCCCACAACTCCCTTTCCGTCTGCATTTCCTGAATTTCCTTTGCCCATTTCTTCATATCCTCCTGCATCTTGGCCCTTTCCGCCTGCTTTTCTCGCAATGTTTTTTCCTTTTGAGTCTTTCGCGTCTGAGCCTGTCGATTCTGACGTTCTGACGAATGCACCTCCTTTTTCAGCTTTTCGCTCGCCTCTTCCTTCTCCTTCAGTAATTGCCTCTTTTCGTCCCTTTCCCGGAGCAATTCCGCCATCTGCATCTTGAAATCATCTGCATCCTTTGCCACCTGCGTGATGACATCCTCGGTCTCCCCACGTATCGACTCGAAGCGTTCGGTCAGCTCCTGCATCGTCCCCTCGGGTATATTTGACGTCTGCGTCGGGAGAGGCGGATGCTCGCTCGCGGTTGATGGGGAATGTCTTCGCGCACCGGTATTCCTCCTTGAGCCCGCGTGACTACTTGGCTCTCGAACTAAAGGCGGGACACCCTCCGACATCGAAGCAGCTTCGATGGCAACGCCATGGCAGCGAACGGCAGCAGACTCATCACTGCTGTCGATCACAGGGCCACTCGAAGCGTCCTCAGTGGCCAGATTATTCGGTACTCGTCCACCCAGATCCGGTCGTCCGTCACGGTTGTAGGTCCTCAGACGGATAACTTGGCTGCCCGCCTGGAAGTTGCTGTTCCCCACAGCAATGACGCGGATGTTGTAGAAGTGTCCGGGCTTCAGGCCCGTCACGGTAATGGAGGTCTCGGATCGCTGAGTGTCGCCAACTAGAGAGAAGGCGGATTAGCAACGCCACGGAGGGAGACGGACGCGGGCACCGTTACCATTGACACCGTTCACCTGGATCAAGTACTTGTGGACGACCTTGTTGCTCTCGGGGCGCGTCCAGTGCAGGGTGACATTGTCTGCCTTGATGCCGGCCAGAGAGACCTCAGGCGGCTCTGGGACCTCGACGCCGAGGATGGTGATGAGTTCGGGGACGGGCTTCCACAGCGTGAGCCATGCTCGATGGAGCAGCCTGTGTGGTGTCAGTAGGTGTGGCGTACAGCGGAGATGTGTGCACAGATTGAGGATGGCAACTGACCAGAAGAGGGCGCTGCAGGTCACGATGGAGTGGACGAGGAACATGTCGGTGTCGGTAACATGGCTCAACAACCAGCTCATGAGCTCAGTGTAGTAGGTGATAGCATTCATGCAGATGGAGGAGACAGCGAAGAGGAGAACGGCGAGAGCGAGAATGGCGGCGGCTTGCGGAGGATGGATGGGATGGATGAGATGAATAAGATGTATTTCTAGAGATGTGATGTATGTCTAGAGAGGTATGAGATGGAGTAGTCGAACAGAGCGACAGGCTACGGCACAAGCACAAGCACAGTCTTCACGGTCTAACAGCGGCGGCCAAGAAGCGGGGCGGAATATGGCTTCGGGCGAATAGGAACAGCTGATGTGGTGCTGTCGATGTTTTCCGAGTCGTGGCCGCTTTAAGAGGCGAACTGCACTCTGCACAGGAAATCATCTGGCGCGCCGTACTGCTGGTAGGGGCCGAGAAGAGGCTGAGAAATTATTACATTACCCCATACAGTCTTTTGAGCAAGGCTGAGCATCTATCCATCTATCCCACAGTAAAGCTAAAGTGGTCCACGAGGCTGAATGGCAAATTTGCCATGATGCCGATTCCCTTCAACACTTTGAACTTTGACTTCGGCTTTTCAGGCTTTAAGGCTAAGACAGACTTTAATGCTAAGACTAAGACTAAGGCTAAGACTAATACTAACACTTTAAGACTTGAAGACTATATTCATAAGACTATTAGTGTCATGATCATATAGAGCAGGTTATGTAGAGTTAAAGTGCTAGATTTAATCTAAGGAAGAAGAAGAGAAGAGAAGAAGAGAAGAAGGAACAAGAGAACAAGAGGGAGAGAGATGTATATATAGGCCAGCTACGCTCTTAAGTCTTAATATGCAAGGCTAAAGGCTAACAAGGCTGCAAATGTGTGTTGAAGTATAAATACAGCCAAGTCTTGAAGACCTGCTAAAGAACAGGCTTTAAGAGGCTAAGAGCTAATGTGTACAGTGCAGTATAGAGTAGTAGGTACACGCTTATACTGTATTCTATATTCTATATTCTATATATTAGTATATTACTTTATTACTGTATCACTTATTACTATGTCTATTTGTTCGTTCGTAACCACCCGCATACGAGGGGCTACTCTTGATATGAGTATACATGTGACATGCCTGGCTTCAGCCAGAGGGGACTCTTCACTCAACAGCTCTTCACGTGAGAAGAGAGAAGATCCGATCTCATAATCTCATAATCTCATAATCTCATAATCTCAATACTCATAATACTCATAATACTCATAATACGAATCCTCGCTGAATCCTCGCTGAATCCTCGCCGCCACAGTGGGAAAGTACTGTACCTATGTACCTAGCATGCCGTTGGTGCCGTTGATGCCCGCTGACGCTGTGGACGACGTGTGGACGTTGTGGACACCCGCACCCGCGCCATTTCCCCAAGCTTTCTGTCCCAACTGCTCTCTCCTCTCAACTCAACCATCCATGACCTCTTCTTCACATGCATCACTTTCAACCACTTTCACCACCTTCACCACTTTCCTTAAACACATCGTCATGCACATAGAGAGCGCTCAACAATTAATTAATTAATTACTTAATTAGTCATCACTTTGATATATGTACATCAACAGTCAACAGTCAACAGTCAACAGGCATCGATATTGGCCTCATTCCTTTGCAAACAGGCTTACGACCCTCCCTCTCCCTCTCCTCCGCCCCCGACCACGCCCTACATACCTATATCTCAGCGCATACGCATAGACGCATTGACAACGCCGCTCATCCTCCGCACCTGAGCATCCACTGACCCTCGTGAGCAACAGTCTGCCTTGTCGACTATATATTCCATCAGCCACCCACTTCCCCGCATTTCACTCTCGTTCTACTCCACATCCCTTCGAACAGGCAATGCAGTACGTGAGGAGTATCAGCGGCTCCGTCTCGAAGACATGGAACTCCATCAACCCGGCCACCCTGAGCGGCGCAATCGACGTGATCGTGGTTGAGCAGGAGGATGGCTCACTCGCGTGCTCGCCCTTTCATGTGCGCTTCGGCAAGTTCTCGCTCTTGCGTCCGTCGGAGAAGAAGGTCGAGTTCCGCGTCAACGACGAGAAGCAGGACTATGCCATGAAGCTGGGAGACGGGGGCGAGGCCTTCTTCGTCTTCGAGACCAGCGACGACATTCCAGAGGCCTTGCAGACATCTCCCTTGGTCTCGCCGTCGTCGAGTCCGCCGTTGGCTCCGGAAGGATTCGTTGCGACTGCATTACAGGAGCCCGATTTTTTGGATCTGGAGACCGAGGGCAGACAGAAGAGACCTGGACCGGGCATTCTGTACTCAACGTCGGTCCCGAAGTCCCCAACTAATCTCGGTGGGTATCTCCTCCTGTCATCGTCCAGACGTAGCCAGCTGATTTCTTGAAGGTGCATTCACACCACTGTCCGGCTCTCCCGAATTCAGCGGCGTTGCACGACCACAATCAGGCGACTGGTCTGCCTTATCCCTGGGGACAAATACGGGCGAGGAGTTCATGAGCAAGCAGCGATCACATACCGACCAAGATGTGCCCCGTGAACGACAAACTCGATCTCTCACACCTACTCCTGCCCATGATGGCACATCCGATTCATACACCGAGCGATCCCATAGTCCACCCCCAGTCCCTACAAAGGAAGCAATAGAGCGTGCAATCTCGCTTTCGAAACAGCTCGCTGTATCGAATATCCCTTCACATGTTACGGATACTGGAGACTTGATGCTTGATATGACAGGCTACAAGAGCAGCGACGACGATGCATTACGTGCAGAAGCCATTGCGAGGAAAATCCTCTCGGAAGAGCTGGAGGGCAACTACGACATCGGCGCCCTCATTGGCGCCGACGAGCAAGGCAATCTGTGGATCTACAGCAGTGAAGAGGCAAAAGAAGCCGCCGTACAAAGAGCACAACTAGCCAGAATCAGAGCCCCAGGCATGCTTGCCAGCGATGCGGCATCCGACCCCGGATACCACAGCGACGGGGCCGAGAGTGACACCGCAGTCGTTACGACCACCCACCGCCGCGCAGAATCGGAGCGGTTTCTCGGCCTTGAAACGCCTCCACAAACGCCCCCAGACTCTGGCACAGCCGGCGACCCGAATAGGAACTACGCCAAAACCCTCCGGCTGACGTCCGACCAGCTCAAGGCCCTTGATCTCAAGCCAGGGCCGAATGCCATGTCTTTCACGGTCAATCGCGCGACCTGTACTGCATACATGTACCTCTGGCGTCACGACGTGCCCATCGTGATTTCCGACGTCGACGGCACGATCACCAAGTCGGATGCGTTGGGGCATGTGCTGAACATGATCGGGCGCGACTGGACGCATATCGGTGTTGCGAAGCTTTATACGGAGATCGTAGCAAACGGGTACAATATCATGTACCTCACGAGTCGCAACGTCGGGCAGGCCGATACGACCCGGACGTATCTGGCGGGCGTGATGCAGGACGGGTACCGACTTCCCCGAGGCCCAACGATCATGAGTCCCGACCGCACGATCGCCGCCCTGCGACGCGAGATCTACCTGCGGAAGCCAGAGGTCTTCAAGATGGCGTGTCTGCGCGACATCAAGAACCTCTTCGGGCCATTACGCTCGCCGTTCTACGCGGGGTTCGGCAACCGGCTCACCGACGCGCTGTCGTACCGCAGCGTGAGCATCCCGAGCAACCGGATCTTCACGATCAACAGTTACGCGGAGGTCAGCCTGGACCTGCTGTCCCTGAACAAGCTGAAGCTGAGCTACGTCAACATGCGCGAGGTCGTGGACCACTACTTCCCGCCCGTCAGCATGCTGATTAAGAACGGGGGGGAGGATTTCACGGATTTCAATTACTGGCGCGATAGGCCGCTGGAGATGGATGCGTTCAGTGCGAGTGAGGGGGAGGAAACGGATAAGGGGGAGAGTGAGAATGGTGAGGAGGAGGAGGAGGAGGAAGAGGAAGAGGAGGACGAGGAGGACGAGGAGGAGGGTAGTGAGGGAGAGGAGGAGGAGGACGAGGAGGAGGAGGACGAGGAGGATGTGGGCGAGATGGGGGATAGCTATATATCACGTGACTCGATGGATGATCAGAGCGTCCTGTCCGGAAGCGCGGACGAGGACGAAGACGGCGACGACGAGGAAGGAGAGGACTACGAAGAGGACGAGACGTCCGTCATGGCCACGCACGCCACGGAGCTCACCTACGAGGACGACGTCCAAGTCGCCGGCGCCGCGGAGCCTCCGCAGGTAGCCGAAGGGTCTGAAGAGGAAGTTCAGAAGCAGGAGCGCTCGCGCTCGGCACAGCGCAGGTTGAGCGCGGACGAATACAGCGAGGACCACGCCGCCGAGATCATCTCCGGGGTGCGCGGGATGATGCGGCGGGACGAGAGTCGCTCGCGCTCGCGCGGCAGGGCATAGGGGTCCAGGGGCATGGGGATAGGTTGAGGAGGGTGGGACAGGCGCGTGGAGATTTTGTTATTTATACCCGTCGGAGCGAATGCGTGTTAGGGTTTTTGGCTCGGGGATTGTATGCGGCATGGCATAGCGAGGGCTTGTGTTTTTCGTGCAGAGGTGTTCGGGACTAGGGGTTTCTTGTGTTGGAAATTGGCATTGGCATCGGAGTGGCATGACATGGCATGGCATGGCAATGGCGTACACATAGGCGTAGATCCGGCATTGTAGCGAGGTGGATTTTCAGTATTCACAATGTCACATGATTTCCTCTCTGTTGCCGATGGCTGTAAATGCCTATGGTGACAGCAAGAATGAAGAGGCTGCATTCATATAACGGAAGTTAGAGACCTACCTACCTTCTTCCTATTATTTTGTTTTTGTTTTTGTTATTGTTATTGCTATTGCCCTCCGGATAAACGTTACACGTTCGGCCTCCCGCGCCCGCCCCCGCCGCAAGCGCGCGACTCGCACGACCACACGCCGTCCGTCCGTTCCTGGCTGCACAGTGCTCACCAGCGAATCAGGAAAACAAGGGGTCCAGTCCGGTCCGAAAGCAGCCCAGCCCAGCCCAGCCGCCCGCATGTCCCTACCCCGCGTCAGCCTCGCGCTTGGGCTTGGCAGACGAGGCGCCTCGCCGCGCCTTAGCATTGTCCCGCTCTGCCTTTGTCCACGACGGCCTCCTCCTGCTGCTCGTCGTATTTATCTCCCACTCTGCGCTGCGGGAAGATTGCAGTCCTTCTCGACTACTACAGCTACACTTACATCTACGTCTACGTCTACGTCGAACGCCATGGACGCCGCGGAGCTCGCAAACTACCTCGCGGACTCGCCGCCGTTGGCCGTCAGGCTCGAGATCAGGAAGCACTTCGATGCCCTGAGCGAGCAGCAGAAGCTCTATGCGCACTATATCAGCAGGTAAGTGGTCTTGCTCTTCGCCTCTCCCATCCACTTCCACATCCACATCCATCATCAGCATCACCTCAAGCACATCTAACGTCCCCCAGAGCCGCCTTCACGGGCACGCGCATCACCCTGCACCAAGTCTCGCCCGAATCCGAGGCCATCTACGACTTCATCACCTCGCTGTACCGCGCGCGCTCCGGCGACTGGGCGTCGCTGGCGCGCGACGCCGGCGTCGGCGCCCAGGACCTGCAGCACTTCCTCGAGTACGCGGCGCAGTTCCTGGGCAACTGCGGCAACTACAAGGGCTTCGGCGACGCCAAGTTCGTGCCGCGCGCGCCCGAGCCCGCCTTCGCAGCGCTGGCGGCCCAGGATGAGGCGGCGAGCGCCGCGTATCGCGCGACGAGGGGCGCGATCTTTGACAGCGGGAGGCAGGACTTGATGCATTTGGGGTACACGGAGGATGGACATATGACGACGTATTATCCGGAGAGTCCGGGGATTACGAAGAGGGAGATTGGGGCGGTGAGTGATTGGATGGAGAAGGTGAAGCTGCTGCCGGAGAATACGAGGCTGAGGAAGACGGCGGATGGGGTGTTTGAGCTGCTCATCGCCTCCGCCGTCGCTGAGGTGCCGAGCGAGGGCGGCGATATTGGGAAGGAGACGAGCTTCACGATCGAGGACGGCGAGCTGGCGGGCAAGACCATCAAGCTCGTCTACGGCGACTACTCCAAGGAGCTGGCGAAGATTGCCGAGTACCACAAGAAGGCGGCCGAGGTCGCGGAGAACGACAACCAGAGGAACATGCAGCTCGCATACGCCAAGTCCTTCGAGACCGGCTCCCTCGAGGCCTTCAAGGACTCCCAGCGCTTCTGGATCCGCGACAAGGGGCCCATGGTCGAGTCCAACATCGGCTTCGTCGAGACGTACCGCGATCCGCACGGCGTGCGCGGCGAATGGGAAGGCTTCGCGGCGACGGTGAACCTCGAGCGCACCAAAGCCTTCGGGGGCCTCGTTGCCGCCGCCGAGGCCGAGATCCCCAAGCTGCCATGGAGCAAGGACTTCGAGAAGGACGAGTTCCTGTCCCCCGACTTCACCAGCCTGGAGGTCCTCTCGTTCGCCGGCTCCGGCATCCCCGCCGGCATCAACATCCCCAACTACGACGACATCCGGCAGTCCGACGGCTTCAAGAACGTGTCCCTGGGCAACGTGCTCAGCGCCAAGGCCCCCGACGAGAAGATCCCCTTCATCGCACCCGACGACCTCGCCCTGTTCCAGAAATACCGCGACGCCGCCTTCGAGGTGCAAGTCGGGATCCACGAGCTCCTCGGCCACGGGACCGGCAAGCTGCTGCAGGAGACGTCGCCGGGGGTCTTCAACTTCGACCCCGCGGCGCCGCCGGTGTCGCCCATCACGGGCGCGCCCGTGACGACGTACTACCGGCCGGGGCAGACGTGGGGCGGCGTGTTCGGGGCGATCGCGTCGAGCTACGAGGAGTGCCGGGCCGAGTGCGTGGCGATGGCGCTGTCGTGCGAGTTCGGGATCCTGCAGATCTTCGGGTTCGGCGACGGCACGGCGGACGTGGACGGCGAGGCGGGCGACGTGCTGTACGCGGCGTACCTGTCGATGGCGCGGGCCGGGGTGGCGGCGCTGGAGATGTGGGACCCGAAGAGCGGGCGGTGGGGCCAGGCGCACAGCCAGGCGCGCTTCTCGATCCTGAAGTGCTTCCTCGAGGCCGGGGAGGGGTTCTGCGCGCTGCAGCACGCCGAGGCGGACCTGTCGGACCTGGTGGTGCGGGTGGACCGCGGCAAGATCCTCACGGTGGGGCGGCGCGCCGTCGAGGCGTACCTGCAGAAGCTGCACGTGTACAAGAGCACGGCGGACGTGGCGGCGGGCACGGCGCTGTACGAGCGCATGACGGAGGTGGAGCCGGTGTTCTGGGGCGAGAGGGTCAGGGGCCAGGTGCTGGCGCGGAAGCAGCCGAGGAAGGTGTTTGTGCAGGCGAACACGGTGGTGGGGGCGGATGGGCGCGTGGAGTTGAGGGAGTACGAGCCGACGCTGGAGGGGATGGTGAGGAGTTATGGGGAGAGGGATGTTTGAGGGGAGGGGCGCTTGGACAGCACAGGGCAGAGGTGATGAGGTGGACATGGTCGACGGGTTTTATTTGTTGCGAGCCAGAATGAGAAATGAAGACGTTGCGAAATCTACAGTGCATGCGATGCGATGCGTCGCCGCCTGCGCTTTCACGAAGGCAGTCTATGTGCCTGTAGGTGTCATCACGTCACGGGCGGCCAGGAACAGCGAATGCAGAGATTGATTGACATGTGCATGTGCATCTGCATCTATGCAGGCTTGTATACAGAATCCCGTAGCAGCAGTGTCTAGAGCATCCAATCCATCGCCATCGCCGACTCCGAGGACATCTATGCCGACAGCTCCGCTCTTCTTGACGGACATCAATCAATGTTATCCGTACCACTAACCCTGGGTGTCGTCGTCAACCCTCCATCCCATCCCATCCCATCCCACCAAAATCTGAAAGCTCCAGAGGTCCGACGCGCCTCCCGACCAGGAAGGACAGCGGGTATCTTACAATTATCGTATCGTGGCTCTTCGCGAGCCACAGCGCGCAGCGCATTCTGTGCTGTGGTCGAAAATGGTAGGATACATATGCCGCGCGTAAAATATACACATATCATGCATGCATATCGTACAACCCCAATTCACGTCTCTAGCACCCACTGCACCCCCCCTAAATCACCCCCCCTTCCTCCGAAACAACTCGCTCACAAACTCCTTAAACCCATACTGCGGCTTCCTCTCATCATGCACCCTCGCCCTCTCCCCCGCCAACCGGTCCAACACCCCCTGTCCCTGTCCCTGCCCCGCCCTCCCCTTCGCCTCCCCCAGCCCCCCCCGCGGCGCCCTGGCCCGCTCCCTGATCTCCCCGGCAACCTGCGGCGCGACGTCCGCATAGCACGACCGCAGCTCGCGCTCGAGCGAGAAGTACGGCTTCTTGGCCAGCTCGGGCGCCATCAGGTTGTACGAGCGCGTCAGGCTGTTGAGGTTCGCGACCGCGAGGGCGAGGTACGACGACTCGTTCTTCTCCCATGCTGCGTCGCGGAGCGGTGCGGGGAGGGCTTGGGCGCGCGCCAGCGTCTCGGATACTGGCATGGCCTCGGTGGCGCGGATCGGCTCGTCGTCGGTCTCGGGGGAGATTTGCACGGGGGAGGGGCGCTCTGCCGCAGCGGCGGAATCGTGGGTGATATTCGCCATCACCGCATGCTCTGTCGTAGTGCTCGGCAGGTTAATCGTCTCAACGTCTCTCACCTTCGGATTCTGCTGGCGCTCCGCCTGCGCATACAGCTCGGCCCAGCGCACCTGCTCCTCCAGGCTGCCGCCGCGGCTCGAGACCGTGCGTGCGGCGTGCCTCTTCCAGTCGAAGCGCAGGCGGGCGCGGAAGTTGGTTGCGGCGCGGAGCAGCTCCTGCTGCTTCTCGATCCACGGCGGCACGATGTCTTGACGCTTTATGATGTTGTTGAGGAGGTATTCGGTCGTGTCGACGAAGGGGTTGTTGGCGCGGCTGTTGTCGGTGACGACAGAGGGGCCACGGGGGATGTTCTGGGTGCATTGTTAGGTTTGATGTCTCGGGGATATGTGATTGCTGTTGGTATGAAGTACCTTGAATTGGCCGCGAGCGATGGCGTCCTCGATCCGCTCGTTCGCTAGGCCCTCTAGTCCTCGGAAGGATGTAGGCATTACCCCCGTTCGCACGGCGGAGCCGAATCTTTCCTTCAATGAGGCCTTCAACTCTTCCCTCTCCTTCTCAGTCATGCTACTATCCTTTGACAAAGTGTAGATGGTTGTCTTGTCCCTCGCAGCCGACAATCTCTGACCCGAAGTCGGCTTCCGCTTTGGCTGTAATCTCAAATCCATATTAGGCGCTGCATGACCATCTCTCCCTCTCAATGCCGGCTGTAATGGCTTATGCGCATCATTCAACATACGCAGTACAGTGTCCTCTGTCGCCTCGGTCCCCGTCCAGGCCTGTGCCGTCGCAATATCTCTGGTTCCGCGCCCAGCAATGGAAGGTAATTCGGCCTCTGCAAATGCCGCCGCATTGTCTGCTTTGAATGTATGCCCTTTGATACGTTCGAAGAGTCTAGCCTTGAGCTCTTCCGAGAAGCCCGCTTGCTCTACGGCCTTTCTCCCCGCTCGGCCGCCTTCGAGGAGCGCATCTTCGGTCGCCTGGGCTAGGCGTCGCGACATGGCGCCTTGTTCCTTTTCTTCCCCTGGTATTGACGCATTTTCAGCATTCTGAGTGGCAGGTCGGTCTCGAGCTGCTGTGTCCTCGGCCTCTATCTTTGCAGCCGTTGCCTGCGAAGATCGCAGTGGCGAACAGCGGGAGAACGAACGCTGGGCTGCTCGAATGGCGTAGATTGAGGATGCATTTTGTAATTGACGAGCTCGTAGGCAGCGCGCACATGTGTGTGGTGCTTGTGTTGATATTCTGGGCATATGGGGATGTATCGATGGGGTTTTTCGTGTGGGATTCTGAGAGCAATGGATGGGAATTTGGGAATTTGAGGGCCATGATGTCGATGGTCCCTGTTGAAATGTGATAAGATAAGATTGCCAAGACAGAGAGTCCCCAACTTCTCCGCACTGGCTAGAGCAACCTGACATTTTGCGCTTCCCATGATTTGGAATATGTTGTATAATTGTATTCGACGACCATAATTAAATTATCAATATATCAACTTGGACTCTTGTTAGAACGAGCTTGAACGAACGGCTGTGGTTGCTATTCCATTTCCCCTGCATATTCACGGACGAAGTTACGAACACTTGTGAGTAGCACATATCTCATTATCTCACTCTCATACAATGTCTTGCAAGTCATTTCGGCTTCAATGAGGATGGTGTTAGCTCTTAAATTAAAAGACACAGACGATATTAAAGAGCCAGCGGGGTCTCTGCCATGTCAGATGGCGAACTGTCTCGTCTCTTACCTGCCATGTTTTCCCCTTCTCTTAACACAATCATTGATCAAGATCTAGCAGGAAATGGCCACAGTATGATATAAAGCCCTATTCCCCCTATTCTCCTATTCCTCTATTCTCCTATTCTCCCATTCTCCTATTCCACACAGCAGTCTAGCGGCCCGTTGGTTTTGGGCTGGTTGAAGCCGAAGTCGATGGAGGCTGCTGCGTTGGCCTCGTCGCTCCCAGTTTCTTTCCACGTTCCATCTCCACGGCATTGCTATGTCCTGTGGTCTTGTGAGTAAGAAGACTATGGAATCCGTGGGAATTGCTAACTGACGTGCTACAGCATAGAGGAACACAAGCCACAACACAACTGCCAAAGCGTCAAAGAGCAACGCCTTGCCAATTCTTCGCCATTGTTCGACTTTAGAATGAGTCTTCTTGACACGCGTACATGCCAGATGATGTATTGCCGCGCAGACTCCTTCGGCTACCACAAAGGCAAGAGCTGTACCCAAGACCAAGCCTCTATATGTGAGTGTGGCGTGAGCCGGCAAGACACGATCGAACAATGCCACAAAGAAAAGAATAGTATGAGCGCCGCCACGCATACAAAGGAACCGGTGGTGAGTTCTCTGGTCGATCTCGGGATCTTCGCGGCCTGTGTCTACGACGGGTGTCTGGATGTAGGACTGCGGCTGCTCTGCGACAGCAGCCTCCGCGTCCTTCTGATCTTCATCATCTGTTGCTCGTGTCATTGGATCTCGGAACGGGTTCCCTTCGTTGTCGTCGGTATTAGAGTCCCTGGGTCCGTTCTGTTCGTCCTCGCCTGCCTTCCACTCGTTGCCATGGACTCTGGGTGAAGACTTCACACGACTCTGCATCTCATGTCCGTCGCCAGGCCCGGCTCTCCATCCGTCATTCTCCATTTGAAGGGTTCTGGCCAGCTGAGAAGCCTGCTCTTCGTCTTCCAACTTTAGCTTTTCGATTCTCATCGCGCCCTCGTCTCCCTTACTCTCCAGATGTAGTAACGGAAATGAATGAACACTTTCCTTGCCCTTCTTCTCTTCAAGAAAAAGTTATCGAGAAAGACGTTTGAAATAAGGTTTGACGGACATTGCAATGTCGCGAACAAAGTTTATTAGCAGAACTAACTTCCTTCATCATCATCCTGCACTAAGCTGACTGGTTTTAGGCCCTCACATCTCGAAATCTGATCAAGTGCAAGATAAAAGCGAGGGGTGTCTAGAGACATTTTTGGATTTTTGTTTCTAACATGCCATTTCAAAGACTTCCTTCTGTGAAACATCTGCTCGATCACTATATGCACAGGTATCATCGCATATATTTAAAGCATTCGAATACTACGTAAGTAATATTCGAATGCTTTGAAAGGTTCCTAAATAAAGTCAATACTCAAATAGAATTCCAATACCTCGAAGTCCGGGTAGCAATTTGCCGTACACTGCTTAGAAAAGATGTTTTGCAAAGTGTATTTGCTACCATAAGCTTAGTATAAACTGTCAAAAGTAGAGCAGCACAGTAGAATAGATGAATGAAAAGTGATTGATTAACTAACTATGCTATGGACCATCCTTCTCTTGATATAGGTGGTCGTGACAAAGGCTCAAAGAGCCGATG
>Ga0123337_10000661_pt1 | contig 53797 bp, 36 predicted proteins | sample frozenSSSSmetaG_FD_89792 | JGI IMG/M metagenome (GOLD analysis project Ga0123337, IMG submission 89792) | Glacier valley bacterial and archeal communities from Borup Fiord, Nunavut, Canada, to study Microbial Dark Matter (Phase II) -... | ecosystem: Environmental > Aquatic > Freshwater > Ice >... | reverse complement strand
TGGCGGGTTGTGTTGTAGGGTTGGTTGGTGGTCTCGTCCAGGAAGTACGCCCGCAGCCAGCGGTAATCCAGGCGCAACCCGCCCTCCAGTGTCCAGCGACCCGATGCGTACCGCTCTATGGCGAAGACGCCACCGCCATAGTTGCGGAAGTTAGGAATCAGGAACAGAAACTGCCGTACGTTGCCCTGCGTGATCCCGTTAAAGCCCGCGCTTCCCGACCAGATGCCCCCGGCTGCATTCTTCACCGACCGGTGTTCCCAGACCAGATCGGCAGTGGAGGTTACTAATTTCAGATACAGTTCCGGGTTGGTTAAGCGGCTGAACGACAGCAGGTCATACTCACGCCGACTGTTCTGCTGCTGGGCAACCGTAGCCGTAATGGTGCTGCCCCGGCCTGTTTGGTAAGCCGCCCGGAGTTTCAGTAAATTATGCCGTATGGCCTGATAAGGTCGGTCGAGATTATACGAAAAGCCGGGTTTCAGGATGGGTTCGGGGCGGGAAATGGCCGCGTATAAATCGGCCAGACTGCCCACCTGCGCGCCCGTAAACAGCCCAATCCTGGCATCGAACTGGCTGTAAAATACCTCTGCGTTCCACCGCTTGTGGTCGTAGTGCAGATCGCCCGAAAAATTGTTCTCGTGGTAGCTGGTATTGTCGAGGTAGTAGTTCGGCGTTTTCACGTAGCCTGACCGTTTCAGCGTACCCTGCACCCGCCAGCTCAGGCCGGTGAGTTTCCTGGAAAAGCCGCCTTCGATCATACCTGATACCACACCCATACCGCCGTTGGTGGCCCCAACCACGTTTACGTCGCCCCCGATGCCGGCCTTTGTCGGCATGGCCTTTGGCTCCACCAGAATCACCCCGCCAATGGCGTCGGAGCCGTAGCGAATGCTGGCCGCTCCCTTGATAACGGTGATGCGTGAGGCCAGAAACTGATCAATTTCCGGCGCGTGTTCGGTTCCCCACTGCTGATCTTCCTGCCGGATGCCGTTGTTGAGCGTAATAATCCGGTTGCTGTATAGCCCGTGAATAACCGGTTTGGAAATGGTCGGCCCAGTCTGGATAGAATACAGCCCCGTAATATTTTTCAGACTCTCGCCCAGCGACTGCCCCCGCGTGGCCGCCAGGGCGACGCCACTCAGCGACGACTGTACCTGAAGTAATTGCTGCGCTTCGGAGCGGTGCTCGGTCACGATTACTTCCTGTAACAACTGATTGTCGGGCATAAGCAGCGTGGGTGGCAAGGTCAGGAGCGAATCCGGCCCGACCACAATGGGTTGCGTCAGGGATTTATAGCCCACGAACTGATAGTCGAGGGCGTAGCTTCCTGGACAAACGCGTTCCAGCCGAAAATAGCCCGCCGTATCGGCCACGGCTCCGGTTTTTGTTTCGCGGACGAAAACGGTAGCCCCGGTCAGCGGTTCGCGCGTGGTCTGGTCAAGTATCTGACCCGTCAGTGTAGCGCGGCATGGCATCTGCGCGTAGCCGGTCAGGTTAGCCAGCAAAATCACCCCCACAAATAGCCACCATATTCCTTCTCTTCGCATAACGCTGTCCGCTGCCTGATAACAGACCGAGTAAATAAACGATCTTAATGCAACAAAGTTGCAAAAATAAATAAACCAATGAAAAAGCCGCTCTGATTTTTAGAGCGGCTTTTGTGGAATTTGTCTGAATAACGGGGGATGTCTACTTATTGAATTTCACGCTGGCCTTCCAGATGTTGTAATTCTTCTCGGCGTTTGAACTGAAGAACAGCATGTTGCCAATACCCCAGGCCGGGTCGCATTCGTCGGTTTCGCCCTGCGTAATCTGCACCAGATCGGTACCATCAGCTTTCATTACGTAAATGTGCTTATTCTGCTTTTTCGGGTTTTCGCGGTTGCTGGCAAAGGCAATGTACTTGCCATCGCGCGAGAACGAGCCGTCGCGGTTGTTGTATTCGCCGGTGGTGAGCTGGGTTTTTTCGCCGGTACGCAGGTCCATCGTGAACACCTGAATGGTTTTGCCTACCTGTATATTGTAGATGATTTTATTGTTGTCGGACGGGTTCAGGCTGATGTGCGCACCCTCGGTAATGACCGAGTAGTTGCCGCCTTTCATGTCCATCGAGCAGATCATGCGGCTGTTGCTCATGCGGGTGGTAAACAGAATTTTGGAGTTGTCTTTCAGCACCACCGGCTCGGCGTCGTCTTCGCCCATCGCACCCGGCGAGACGTAGTTCAGCCCCACGCCGTTGATGTCAGACCGGACGATAACCGACTTTTCGGGTTTGATGTAGCTGAAAATAACGCCCCCGTTGTTGGGTAGCCATGTGGGATAGGCAGCATTGTTCACCAGCGGATTCGTGATGGGTTTGCCAATCTCCTTCCTGACAATGCGGAAATTTTTGTTGGTCTTTACGGCGAGCTGCCCGTTGCTCAGTCCCAGCGAGTAAGAAGTTTCGAGGGCATTGTAAAGGAGAAACTTACCGTCGGGACTAACGCGGGCAAAGAACTCCTGCGAGGCATCGGAGGTTTCGCGGGTCAGGTTTTCGGCGTTGCCGGTAACGCCCGGCACGGAGGGGATTTGGGCCAGCAACTGGCTCGACACAAAACACAGCGTGGCTACGGCAGCCCGCCAGATGGGGGTACTCATTGCATTCATAGAATAGGTGTGGAAAATAGATTTACTAAAAATGAATAAACAGGGCCAATTACCTGACAAAACCCGAAATAGCCAAGTAAACACGGCAGTTTATTTCATACGTTGCGCTGTTAGTGCAACACGGCGAAGACCAGTTCGCGCAAAATGTCTCCTTCGGTGAGGGTAGGCGCGTCAATACCCTTGCTCTGTGCATCGGCCCGGCGGATGTCGTGGATGATGTCGGCCACCTTGGCCAACGGAAACGTGCGGGCGGCTGAGAGGTAATCCTTCACGAAGAACGGATTTATGCCCAGTACCGCGGCTAAAGCTCTGTCGCTCTGGTCGGGCGAGGACTGCACCAGAATGACCTTGCTGAAATAGCTGAACAACTGCGCCAGAATCACCACCAGCGGGTTGTCTTTGGGGTTGCGGGCAAAATAATCGACGATGCGGTTGGCTTTCAGTACGTCGCGGGCAACGAGGGCCTTTTGCAACTCAAATACGTTGTATTCCTTGCTGATACCCACAAACCGCTCCACAGTGGCCGAGTCGATTTCGGCGTTGACGGGCAGGTTGATCAGAATCTTATCGATTTCGCCCGCCAGCCGTTTCAGGTCGTTACCGATGTGATCAGCCAGCAACTGGCACACTTTAGGGCTCACTTTGGCTCCGTGCTCGCGGCAGTATTCGCCCACCCAGTCAGGTACTTTGTTGTCGTAGAGTTTCTTGATGCCCAGCAACTTGCCGTGTTTGCCGAACGCCTTCACCCACGCTTTTCGCTCGTCTAGCCCCGACTTGCCTTCCTCTTTGGTAAAGCAAAGCATCAGGATCGTGCTGGACAGCGGATTCAGCGCGTAATCTTCCAGCAGTGTCTGCGCCGATTTGTCGTTAATACCCGTTAGCTGCTGCGCTTCTTTGACCAGCACCAGCTGCCGCTCGGCCATGAACGGGTACCGCCGGGCGTAGTTGATAACGGTTCCTACGTCAGCATCTTTTCCGAACAATACAAACTGGTTGAATCCCCGTTCGGCTACGGGTACGGCTACGTTGGAGAGCTCGTCGGCCACGCGGTCGAGGTAAAACGGCTCGTCGCCGTGGAGGAGGTAAACGGGTGCAATGCGTTTGTTGCGGATGTCTTTCAGCAGGGTATCAACGGCAGCAATCAAGGTCGGTGAACAGTTATCAGTGAGCAGTTATCAGTTATCAACAGACAGCGAGTCTCAAAATTACGGCTTTTAGGGGTAGGCTGGGTTTACCCGGCGGAGAACGTAGCGCGGACGCGGGTGGCTTCGGCTGCGAGTTGCGGCCAGTACTGCCTGAAATGACCGCCAATTTCGTCGTAATACTGCTCCAGATCCTCGATTGCCGTGTCTAATCCCGACGGGAAAGCTGTTCGGCGCGAAACGCCCTTTAGTGACCGATCAATACCGGCAATGTTGGCGTAATGCGGTACCCAGTCGTATTGTACCATCGCGCTTAGCATACGCTGGGCGGACCCCGGAAAATGGGTGTCGTTCTGCTGAAGCGTCTCGTAAAAGAAGCGAACAAATTCAGGTAGACTTTCGCCGGTGAGGTCGGTGAAGTTAGCCGCCAGAAAATGGTCGAAGAAAATATCGACTGCCGGACCGGCGTATTTGTGGCAGCGCGGGTGCAGAATGTCGCGCACGGCGGCTACGTTGGGGTGACTGTCGGTAAACGAGTCGATGGCGCGGTGTAGCCAGATGCCGTTTATTTCGCCGGGTGTTAAACCGTGGCGTGGGTGGGCGGGGTCGCCCTTCACGAAATCGCCGAGGAAGTTGCCAGCGAGCAGGTCCGGGTTGCGGTTGGATAGGTAAGCGTGGGCCAGAATATTCATGCCACCCGCGTTGACACAACTGACGTTACCGAAGCCGGTTCGTCTGGTACCTGCCGTGACAACGGCGGCTCGGACTGTAGCACAAATCCCGGCGCGGGTACGTACTGCTCAACCCGCACCCCAAACCGACGTAGAAACTCGACGCCCTCATCTACCCCAATGCCTTTGTACTGCGCGTAGGAATGCAGATAAATGACCCGTTCTATTTTCATGCTGTAGATAATCCGGGCGCAGGCAATGCAGGGCGAAAGCGTGACGTAGATCGTGGCTCCCTCAATGGCCGATCCGTTTTTGGCTGCGTACAGAATGGCGTTCTGCTCGGCATGAAGAGCCAGCGAACACGAGCCTTTGGAATCGCGGGGACAACCAACGCCGGGGAATTCCTCGTCACAGTTGTGGGTTTCGGCGGGTGGACCGTTGTAGCCGATGCTGATGATGCGGGTTTCGCGGGTCAGCACGGCACCCACCTGCGCCCGGATGCAGTGCGAGCGTTTGGCCAGGTTAACGGCCAGTTCCATAAAAATATCGTCGAAGCGCGGGCGGTGGGTATTGAGCATTGGCGAAGATAGCAATCTGTAGGCTATGATTGCAAAGGAACCTACCTGCCTTTTGTCTGCTCCACCCATGAACCGACTACTAGGGTGGAGGGTGAGGTTGAGATGACTGCGGGTGTAGTAACCGTACGTCGATGGTAATGCATGTACCCAGAGGGATTCGATTACGGGTATAATACCCTGCCCAACAATAAAAAAACCGACCGGCTTCGTTTTGCAACGGGCCGGTCGGTTTGGGTAAGCAGAAGCGGTTGGCCTATTGGTCGGCAACTACTTCGAACGATACTTTATGCTTCACCTCTTTGTGCAAATCCAGTATAGCCTGGTAGGTGCCAAGGGTTTTAACATCATCGACAGCAATTTTCTTCCGGTCAATGTCGAAGCCCTTCGTGCGGAGGGCGTCGGCCACCTGCGTATTGGTAACACGGCCAAAAATCTTGCCACTGTCGCCTGCTTTGGCCTGAATGGTCAGGACCATGTCGCCAATGGCGGCTGCAATTTCGAGGGCGTCGTTTTTGATCTTCTCGGCTTTGTGAGCCGCCTGACGGATGTTTTCGGCAACGATTTTTTTGTTCGAGCCAGTTGCCATCATAGCGTATCCCTGCGGAATGAGGAAGTTGCGACCGTAGCCGGGCTTCACCGCAACGGTGTCGTTCTTGTAGCCCAGGCCGGCAATATCGGTTTTGAGAATAATGTCCATTTTTGAAGGAGTTGTAAAGTTGTATAGTCATACAGTTATAAGGCTGGCTTCCGCATGAGTGGCTTCCGTAACAGGGTTTCCTGTGGCAGCCAACTTTACAACTCTATAACTTTACGACTCTATAACTTTATTTGAGTGAATCGCCGACGTACGGCAGGATGGCTAAATGACGGGCGCGTTTAACGGCCTGGGCTACTTTGCGCTGGTTTTTCAGGCTGGTACCGGTCAGGCGACGGGGTAGGATTTTACCCTGTTCGTTGAGCAGTTTCAGCAGGAAATTGCCGTCTTTGTAGTCGATGTACTTGATACCGGCTTTTTTGAAGCGGTCGTACTTTTTACGATTCTCGGTGTTTGAGATCGATTCGTTCTGGAGGCTCATGGCGTTACTTACTTTCTGCATTTTCGGTTTGTTTTTTCTTGCCTACTAATCCCTTGCGCTTGCGATCGTTGTAATCCAGTGCGTGTTTGTCGAGGGCTATCGTCAGGTGACGGATAATGCGCTCGTCGCGAAGATACTCAGTGTTGAGTTTCTCGATGATTGTACCGGGGGCTTTGAACTCGAAAAGCTGGTAGTAACCTGTGTTCTTATGCTGTATTGGATAGGCCAGCTTACGCAGACCCAGGTTCTCTTCATGAACCAACTCCGCACCATTGCTGGTCAGCACCTCGCGGAATTTATCGACGGCGTCCTTCATCTGAATATCAGACAAAACGGGAGTGAGAATGAACACCGTCTCGTAGTTGTTAGGAAACATTTGACTTAATTGTTTTGAAATGAGGGCGCAAAGGTACAGAAAAAGTTATAAAGTTGTAGGGTAGTAGCGTTGTAAAGTTGGCTGACGCGGGAACACAGGTGCGTCAGCCGACTTTACAACGCTATGACTCTACGACTTTATAACTCACCAGCCTACCGTACTGTAAACTCACCTTCGCCAATGCGGAAGCCTTCGGCGTAGATTTCGATGGTGTGCTTGCCCTGGTTGAACCGCTGACTACCACGTCCGAAGATGAAATCGACGGTTTGCCGGCTGTTGTCGAAGTTGAAAGGCCGTTTGGCTGTGTAGATTATGGGTTGCCCGCCATACATAAACTCGCCCGATCCGATGGCCATATCAGAAATGACGGCTCCGCTGGGGTCAAGAATCCGCATATACAGTTCTTTTTCGCCTTTTTTTGCCAGCCCGTTCGGGGCTATTTTTACCGATACCCTGATCTTGTCGATACGTTTGGCTTTGTAATTATCGCCGTCTCGTTCTTTGCCGCGCGAATTGATGGCATTTACGCCAATGGCTTCGGCCCGGAGCGCAGCCGCAATGGTGACCTTTTCGCTGAGATCGCGGTTTTGTGAGACGACCGACACCACTGAATCACTTAGTGTCTGCCGTTCGGTGCGCAGGCCGGTATTTTCCTGAGCGAGGGTTTCGTTCTTTTCGACCAGAATGCCGTTTTCCTCTTTCAGACGGGCAATTTCCTGATCTTTCTGAGCGAGCAGTGCCTGATAGTTTCTGATCTTCTGATCGTACTTTTTACTGTCGAATGTATTGATGTTACGTAGTTCGCGTTTGTCGATTTCCAGCCGTTCGCGCACCTTTAGCAGTGAATCGACGCTGCCGCCGAGTTGCTGAATTTCGGCAATTTTGGCGTCTAACTGCGCTGATACCGAATCGAGTCTGGTCTTGTAAACCAGGACTTCTTCGGTGCGGGCCGCTACAATAGCGTCTTTGCCTTTGTTGTCTTGCCGTTCCTGATACCAGAAATACAGCAGCAGGATATTAAGGGCGGCCAGAATGAGCAGGGCAATCAGCAGAAATGTGCGGCCACTAGTATTGGCCTGTGGGCGGGGTTCATTTGGTGTCATTGGCAGAATAAGGAGTTGGTTAGGTTCTTGTGCAGCAAACTCAATGGAAAACTACCCGGTTGGGTGGTTTATTGCCTGTTCAACGCGTTCGCGCCCGAAAACCCGTGCCAACTGGCGCGTGTCAGGGACGTATCTTTGTGCAATCTTACCAAATGATTGGCACTTAACCAGCCCATCCTATTTTATGATTGCCGAAGCCATCCACCAGATCGAGTCTGAACTGCCCGCGCAGACGCGCCTGATTGCCGTTACCAAGACCAAACCCGTTGCCATGCTCCAGGAAGCATACAATGCAGGGTGCCGGTTATTTGGCGAAAACAAAGTACAGGAAATGGCCGACAAGCAACCGCAACTTCCCGCCGATGTACAGTGGCATCAGATCGGGCATTTGCAGTCCAACAAAGTCAAATATATTGCCCCGTTTGTGAGCCTGATCCACTCGGTCGATGGGGTGAAGCTGTTGCAGGAAATCAATAAGCAGGCCGCCAAGAACAACCGGGTCATTGACTGTCTGCTGCAAATTCATATTGCCGACGAAGACACTAAATTTGGTCTATCTGCCGACGAAGCCGAAAGCCTGCTCAGCGACCCGGCACTCGATGCTCTGAACAACATTCGGATTACCGGACTTATGGGCCTGGCTACCAATACCGATGACGAAACGCAAATCCGCCGGGAGTTTCAGGGGCTGAAAACATTGTATGATAAGCTGGCCACCGTGCAACGCCCCAACATATTGTTTGCCGAACTGTCGATGGGTATGAGTGGCGATTATAAGCTGGCCATCGAAGAAGGCAGTACGTTAATCCGGGTGGGCAGTGCTATTTTTGGGGCGCGCTAGTGGTCAGCCTAACAAAAAAATAACTATGAAATTCTTCATTCTCTCGGGTGCCGTTTTAGGTCTTCTTGGTGTGGCACTCGGCGCCTTTGGGGCGCACGCGCTGCGGGCAACGCTCACGGCATCAGGACGGCTCGATACGTTTGAGACCGCTGTTAAATACCAGTTTTATCATGCCTTTGCGCTGGTGCTGGTGGGTGTTTTGCTGCAACAGTTTAGCGGGAATCCGGCCACTGCCAAACTCCTCGGCTGGTCGGGCAATGCCATGCTTGGCGGGGTGCTGATCTTTTCCGGTTCGCTGTACATCCTCTGCGCCACTGGTATTACGTGGCTGGGAGCCATTACACCCATCGGTGGTGTGCTGATGATTGTGGGCTGGGCGTTGCTGGCTTATGCCTTTCGGTAAAAACAATAGCCAATAATGTTACAAGTTGGGCAGTCGGACGTCTGTACAGAAACTAACCCGTAAAAACTGCCTTAATGTATCTCCACACGTACCAACTCATGGCTGGCATTTTGCTGGTCGCGCTCCTTACAGTAGGGACATATCTGATCTGGACGCTCACAAAAGACACCAGCTCATTTAGTCTGAAGCGCAAACACAACTGATTTCCGAACCGACGAATCAAAAAACGCCCTTGTCTTTTCAGAGATGAGGGCGTTTTTTGTGCAGATGCCTTACTTTATACCGTTGAGAAACAAGACAGTGACCTTTATTGGGAGTAATTCGGCACCGTTTTTACCTTTAAAGACAGACATGACGGCGGTTCGATTATTATCTTGCCTGACCCGATGAAAATGTCAGTAAAAACCGACTGCTTATGTTGTCCCAACGCCGGAAATTTCTCAGGCAGGCCGCCGTCCTCTCGGCCACAGCCGCGCTACTTGATCCCCTTGACTCATTGGCCAGCCGGGCTGAAAAACCACTCGTTGTCTTCGTCACCGGCGATCATGAATACAGTGGTGAACTGACGCTGCCCCTGATAGCCGCCGAACTCGAAACCAATTACAATATCCGCACTAAAGTTCTCAGGGCGTATCCTGACCACAACGGTGAGAAAGACATTCCCGGACTGGAGGGCCTGAAAGATGCTGACCTGGCCGTGTTTTTCCTGCGCTGGCGATTGCTGCCCCAAAATCAGCTCGACTACATCGACGCTTATCTAAAATCGGGCAAACCCGTCATGGGTTTTCGCACGACTACCCATGCCTTCAACTACCCAAAAGATGATCCGCGCGTCCGCTGGAACAGCTTCGGTGAGTTTGCTTTTGGCGGCCCACCGGGCTGGGGCGGGCCGCACAAACACACGCATTACGGCCATACCAGTACGACGGATGTTCGTGTTATTCCCGATCAGGTCAAAAATCCCATTCTAACGGGCGTTGCGCCTGACTTTCATGTGGCTTCCTGGCTGTACCATGTCCTGCCCGGCTACCCCGTAAAAGGATCGGTACCGCTGTTGATGGGCCACGCCGTAAAACCCGAAAATCAGGCTGCCATCGATAACCCCGTGGCCTGGACCTGGCAAAATGAGTGGGGCGGTAAAACTTTTTTTACCACGCTGGGCCACCCCGACGACTTCAAAGTGGAGGCTATGCAGCGACTGGTTATCAATGCCATTCATTGGGAGCTGGGTCTGCCTGTTCCGAAGAAGTGGAAAGGAAAAATCGACATCAACGTACCCTACGGCCATCCCTGAACCATCATTGACAGTAATCAGCAAGTAGTCATTAGAAATAGTATCAAGCGCATGACATACACCATACAGAAAAAAGCCATCGGTCTGCTGCTCGGCGCAGGACTTGTTACCCTCGTATTCATTGCTTCCCAGCGCAGTCAGCCAGCGGCTTTGACGGTAAAGCCGGGCGAACATATCGTATTGCTGGGGGGCAACCTCGGCTCGCGCATGAGCAACTACGGTCATTTTGAAACCGAAATGCAGGTGCGCTACCCGGACTATAAGCTGTTTATCCGCAACATGTGCGACCCCGGCGATACGCCCGGTTTTCGGCCCCGGTCGGCCCGCAACTCGCCCTGGGCATTTCCCGGTGCGAAGCAGTTTCAGGACGAGTACGCCAATCCGTCCGACTCGCAGGGCTTTTTCCCGTCCGACGACGAATGGCTTACTAATCTTAAAGCTGACGTGATTCTGGGCTTTTTCGGCTACAGCGAATCCGAGCAGGGTGAGGCCGGGCTGGCCAATTTTAAAGCTGAACTCGCTGCATTCATTCAGCATACGAAGGCCCAAAAATATAATGGTAAAAACGCCCCCCGGCTGGTGCTGGTATCACCCACGGCGGTAGAAGACCTAACGGATAGTCTGGACGTACCCGACGGGAAAGAGCATAACAAAAACCTGTTGCTTTACACCAGCGCCATCCGCGAGGTGGCTAAACAACATGACGTTTTACTTGTCGATGCCTTTGCACCTTCGCAGAAGTGGTATGCCGAAAGCCCAAAACCCCTGACCATCGATGGCGTGCAGCTCACCGATGCGGGCTACCGGAAACTGGCCACGTTGCTGACCGATGAGATTTTCGGTAAAGCCCCCGCCAAAGCCGAAGCCAACCGTGCAGTGGTGCATGCTGCCGTTCTGGAAAAGAACTGGATGTGGCTTAACGATTATAAGATTCCTAACGGTGTACACGTCTATGGCCGGCGGTTTGACCCCTTCGGACCGGCGAACTACCCCGCCGAGATCGAGAAAGTCCGGCAGATGACTGCCATCCGCGATTCAGCCATCTGGCTGGCGGCTTCAGAAGGGAAGAAAATGGACGTAGCCACGGCTGATAAAACAACCCGGTCGCTGCCACCCGTCACAACCAATTTCAATCCTAAAGAAAACGGTGCCCTGACGTACCTGTACGGCAACGAAGCCCTGAGTAAATTGCATACTGCACCGGGGTATAAAATCGAGCTGTTTGCCTCGGAAGAGACTTTCCCCGATCTGGCCAAGCCCACCCAGATGACCTTCGATAATAAAGGCCGTTTGTGGGTCACTACCATGCCGAGTTACCCCCACTACAAACCCGGCGATACCAAACCCGACGATAAGCTACTCATTTTAGAAGACACCAATAACGACGGCAAAGCGGACAAACAAACCATTTTTGCGCGGGGGCTGCACGTACCGGTCGGTTTCGAGATCACGCCGGAGGGTGTTTATATCTCGCAGGGTACCAACCTCAAACTCTATACCGACACCAACGGCGACGACCAGGCTGATAAGGTCGAGATTATCCTGAGCGGCTTCGACGACCACGATACCCACCACGAAATCCATGCTTACGTAGCCGACCCGTCGGGGGCTATTTACATGGGTGAGGGCGTGTTTCTGCATACTAATGTCGAGACGCCCTACGGTACGGTGCGGGCTACCAACGGCGGGTTTTATCGCTACGCCCCCCAGCTGCACAAGCTCGAACGTACCGCCCAGCTGGCCATTCCCAACCCCTGGGGTATTGCGTTTGACGAATGGGGTCAGCCCATTTTTGCCGAGACCTCAAGCCCCGACGTACGCTGGATGATGCCCGGCACGGTACTGTCCCGCTACGGCGAATCGAGCGATAAGTCGTTCCAGCTTATCGAAGAAAACCAGCGGGTACGGCCTACGTCGGGTCTGGAGTTCGTGGCCAGCCGTCACTTTCCCGATAATGTGCAGGGTACCTTTCTCATCAATAATACCATCGGTTTTCTGGGTACGAAGATGCACACGCTGGTCGACGACGGTACGGGCTATAAAAGCAACTTTGTGCTGGATTTGGTCAAGAGCGATGACCGTAACTTCCGGCCCGTCGATATGGAGTTTGCGCCCGACGGGTCGCTGTATCTCATCGACTGGCATAACATCCTGATCGGGCATATGCAGCACAACGCCCGCGACCCCCTGCGCGACCACGTTCACGGGCGGGTGTACCGGGTCACGTACCCGTCGCGTCCGCTGGTAACGCCCGCAAAGGTGGCTGGAGCCAGTGTAGAGCAACTGCTGGATAACCTCAAACTACCCGAATACCGCACCCGCTATCGTACCCAGCGCGAACTGCGGGGCCGCAAAGCCAGTGACGTATTGCCCGCTATCACGAAATGGGTAGCGAGTCTGGATAAGGCCGACCCGCGCTACGAACATCACAAACTCGAAGCGTTGTGGGCCAGTTGGGGCCTGAACCGGGTAGACCAGACGCTGCTGCGCGATTTGCTCAATGCGAAGGATTTCCGGGCGCGGGCTGCTGCGGTGCGGGTAGTACGCTATACGGGCCATCAGCTGGGGCGTCAGTCCGGTCAAAACCAGGCCGAGCTGCTGACGCAGGCCGCCCGCGACGAAAACGGACGGGTGCGGCTGGAGGCCATTGTGGCGGCTTCATGGATTGGCAAAGAGAAAGGCCTGCCGGTGCTGGCCGTAGCCAAAACGATGCCGCTCGACAAGTGGATGTTGCCCGCTTTTGAAACGGCCGAAGCGCACCTGAAGGGCGAATTGGTTCGGAAGAAGCAGGAGAAGTTGGTATCAACGGGCCTGAAGGGAGAAGAACTGGCCCTGTTCACAAAGGGAAAGGAAATATACAGCCGGGACGGTTACTGCGCCACCTGCCATCAGCCCGACGGCAAGGGCTTGTCAGCCTCGCAGTTTCCTCCACTGACTGGTACGCAGTGGGTATTGGGCAGCGAAGATCGACTCATTAAAGTGGTGCTGAAAGGGATGATGGGGCCCATGACGATTCAGGGAAAGACGTATTCCGGTCAGGCACCCATGACTCCGTTTGGTGGTTTACTCAACGACAACGAAGTAGCCGCTGTGCTGACGTACGTGCGCAAATCGTTCGGCAACGCAGCCCCGGCCATTCTACCCGCCAAAGTAAAGCAGGTGCGGGACGCCACGGCGAAACAAACCGGATTTTATACCCCGGAACAACTGGTTAAACAGCACCCAATGGAAAAGTAGCGAATTGGGTGTGGTCACGGCCGCACGGGAGTTTGACAAGCCGGTCTGGTAGCCACGTAACGGCGGTGAATTTGTAGCTTTGTCTTTTTGTTATCTGATTAATGCAAACGAACAGACAAGACGAGACCGCCCGTCGGCGCACCTTCGCCATCATCAGCCACCCCGACGCCGGGAAGACCACCCTGACCGAGAAACTGCTGCTCTTTGGCGGAGCTATCCAAACCGCCGGGGCCGTTAAATCGAACAAGATCAAGAAAACCGCTACGTCCGATTTCATGGAGATCGAGAAACAGCGCGGTATTTCGGTGGCTACGTCGGTGATGACGTTTGAGTATGACAACCTCAAAATCAATATCCTCGATACCCCCGGCCACAAAGATTTTGCCGAAGATACCTACCGTACCCTCACTGCCGTTGACAGCGTTATTCTGGTTATCGACTGCGTGAAGGGCGTAGAGGAACAGACCGAGCGGCTCATGGAAGTGTGCCGGATGCGTGATACGCCGGTCATTATTTTCATCAATAAACTCGACCGCGAAGGCCGTGACCCGTTCGACCTTTTAGATGAACTGGAAGAGAAACTGAATATCCGGGTGCGACCCATGACCTGGCCCGTCAATATGGGGTCGGATTTTAAAGGGGTTTATAGCCTGATCGAGAAGAAACTGTACTTCTTTAAAGCCAATAAAACCAAGGTCGAGGCCGACGTACTACCTATCGACCTGGCCGATTCGATGCTGGACGAGAAAGTAGGCGAACGCGACGCGGCTCAGCTTCGCGATGACGTCGAACTGATTGATGGCGTCTATGACCAGTTCGACCGGCAGGCGTATCTGGATGGCAAGCTGGCCCCGGTATTCTTCGGTTCGGCGGTCAATAACTTCGGCGTGAAAGAGCTGCTGGAAGGCTTCAACGCTATTTCGCCCGAACCCATTGCGCGGCCCACGGCAACCCGCGAGGTGCTGCCCAATGAGAAAAGCTTTAGCGGCTTCGTCTTTAAAATCCACGCTAACCTCGACCCGCGCCACCGCGACCGTATTGCGTTTCTGCGCATCTGCTCCGGCGTGTTTGAGCGGGGTAAGTTCTACCACCACACCCGGCTGGACAAGAATGTGCGGTTTGCCAGTCCGTTCTCGTTCATGGCCGACAGTAAGAGCGTGGTAGAAGAAGGGTTCCCCGGCGACGTAGTGGGTCTGTACGATACTGGTACGTTCAAGATTGGCGATACGCTGACGGAAGGGGAGGACCTTCAGTTTCAGGGTATTCCGAGTTTTTCGCCAGAGATATTCAAGGAACTCGTTAACCTCGACCCAATGAAGTCGAAGCAGCTGGAAAAAGGTATTCAGCAACTGACCGACGAGGGCGTAGCGCAGTTATTCACGTTGGAACTGGGCAACCGCAAAATCGTCGGCACGGTGGGCGAACTCCAGTTCGAGGTTATTCAATACCGCTTAGAGAACGAATACGGGGCCAAGTGCCGCTGGGTGCCGCTGAACTACACCAAAGCCTGCTGGATTACCTCGGACGACACGCAGAAGCTCAATGAGTTTATCCGACTCAAGGGTAACCAGATCGGGTACGACAAAGATCACAACCCGGTGTTTCTGGCCGAGTCGGACTGGATGCTGCGGATGAACGAGCAGAATAACCCCAATATTCAGTTTCACCTCACGTCGGAGTTCAAAGTAGCGGCCTAAGTTTTCGCACAGATAAACCCTTGTGGCTGATCGCAGTTATCCGGTTGGTCAATTTGAAACTGAATGGCCCGAAATAGTAGGTTGGGTACTCTTGTCCGACCAGTCGCGAGCAGCGACTAACTGTGTCGTTCATGAACCGAGTCAATGCTTTAGCCTTCGGCTTGGTTGGTTAGGAGTGACCAACCTGTAAAAATGCCCCTGCAATCGTTGCAGGGGCATTTTTTGCGCCACTCAAAAATATTTTTCGCCACAACAGAATCACGTATTTAAAAACGCCTTACTATTGCAGTGTACTATTTATCTAATACACTAAAGCGCGTTGTTTTATGATTCAATTGCACGACGTATCGTTTGGCTACCGGCGCAACCGGCTGCTGTACGATCACCTGAATCTGACGCTCAGGCCGGGGTCGATTTACGGGTTGCTGGGACCGAACGGGGCCGGAAAGTCCACACTGCTGCGCTTGCTGTCGGGGTTGCTATACCCGAAGGCGGGTAGCATCCGGGTAGGGGAGTGGCGACCCGGCGACCGCAAACCGGGGTTTCTGGAAGATCTGTTTCTGGTGCCCGAAGAGTTTTACCTGCCGCCCGTGCGCATCGCGCAGTTCGTGCAGAGCAACGCCCAGTTCTACCCCCGCTTTGATACGGCACAGATGGCCCTTTACCTCCGCGAGTTTGGCCTGACCAACGGACAGAACCTCAACGAACTGTCGTACGGCCAGAAAAAGAAGGTTTTGATTGGCTTTGGGCTGGCCACTAACACGGCCCTGCTGCTAATGGACGAGCCAACCAACGGGCTGGACATTCCCTCGAAAAGCCAGTTTCGGCGGCTCGTTGCCGGTGCCGTGGACGACCGGCGGACGGTGGTGATTTCGACCCACCAGGTCCGTGATCTGGAGACGCTGATTGATCCCATCGTGATCCTGACCGGCGAGCCGGGCGGGCGGATGCGCATTGGCCTGAACGCTACGGTTGAGGAAATTACCGACCGGCTGTGGTTTGGTATGACCGCCGAACTTGATGCTAGTCGCCCGATTCTGCATGCTGAACGGGCCGTGGGTGGCTACGCCCTCGTAGCCGAAAACCAGCATGACGAGCTGAGCCGGCTCGATCTGGAGCGGCTCTTCAACACTGTACAGGCCGAGCCTGACCGTATTGCGCAGTTATTTTCGACCACGTTAACCGGGACTAACGCATGAATCAGACCTTTTCATCCAGCCGTTTCGGTCGGCTGCTTTCTAAATACATTTCCGATAATCGGGGTCAGCTACTAACCAGTCTGGCTTTGCTGACGGGTATTTTGCTGGTCGGTGCACTTCTGGCTTACCGGGGATTGCCCTTTCAGGCCGACCGTAACCGGGGTGTTTTGCTTTTCTTTTTTGGCTGGCTGCTCTGGTACATATTTACCTGGCAGCAAACGGAAGTCCTGAATCATCGGGAACGATCAATAAATTATCTACTGCAGCCAGCCTCACAACCTGAAAAGTTTCTGCTGATCTGGCTCGTATCGGGTGTGGGGTTCTTGATTGTGTTTCTCGGTTTGTTTTCAATCATCGACGCGCTGGGCGTAGCCTATGTGAATACGATAAATTGGACTCCTAATCAGTTGAAAATAATACGGCAGGTAGATGGACTACTGGTAATCAAACCCTTTTATCAATCAGAAAATATGTGGCCGCCAGCGCAGCTTCTGGTGCTGACGGGGTTGCTGCATCCGTTCTGCTTAGCTGCGTTTCTGTTCATCAAACGCTATTCGTTACCCATCGTAGGGGTGCTGATTCTGGTTACGCTGGCGGCTGGCTATTTCGTTAACTCCTACATGCTAACCTGGCTGCTGGATACGGCAGAGCCGTTAAGTGTTTTGCCGTTTGAGCGGGCCATTGTCGAATCACCGAAAGGAATGGCAGTTCGGAAACTGGATCTACCGCAACCCTTGGGCGACATTATCCGCTATACAACGGGCATAGCGGGTATAGTGCTACTCTACATCATCGCCTTTTACAGGCTTAAAGAACGGGAGGTGTAATCATGGACTTCAGAGATAAACAAGCCATCTACCTGCAAATTGCCGACCATGTCAGCGAGCAGATTCTGCTGGGCCGCTGGACACCGGGCGAGCGGATTCCGTCGGTGCGCGAACTGGCGTCAGAGCTGGAAGTAAACCCAAATACCGTTATGCGTACCTACGAATTCCTGAGTCAGCAAAACGTCATCACCAACAAACGCGGCATTGGCTATTTTCCTGCCGACGAGGCCATCGAGACTATCCGGGCGTTTCGGCGCGGGCAGTTTTTGGCCAACGATTTGCCGCAATTCTTCAAAAACCTGACCCTGCTCAATATCGACCTCGCCGAGATAGAAACGCGGTACGGCCAGTATATTCACGAAACCAACGCAGCCCAATGAAAACGAGCTATATTCTCCTCGCCGTTCTCCTCCTCGTTACGCTGACGGGTATGGTGGCTACCGACGTACTGCTGAAGCAGCAGTACCAGAAAATAGACTGGAGCAATCCGTACCAGATTTTTGACCGGCGAGATTTGTCGCCGGTCAAAAATCTGGTTATCGAAGGATCGCCGGTCAGTGAAATCGTGATCGAGCAAAGCACTACGGTGCAGGCACTGGTAGAGCCGGAACAGGACAAATTTTTGCGTATTCGTCAGCAAAATGATACGGCCTACATAGCTTTTACGCCTGATTATGAAGGCACCCGCGAGCCGCGCAACGACGCCAACGATGAACTTGGTGCGAGATTGGTATTGCGGTTGCCCAACCTGCAAAGCCTGCGCGTAGCCAATGGGCGCGTCACCCTCCGCAAACGAACCGACAACGCGCTGACCATCGACCTGCAAAATACCCGGCTGCGTACCAACGGTGTGGTTGTGAACGGCCCGGTAACGCTGACTGGAAGCCGGGGCAGTGTCGCGGTGCTGGGGGCTGACCGCTACGAGTCATTGCGGGTGGTGGTTCGGGATTCGAGTGGGATTCGGTTAAACAATACGCAGACCAACGCCTTTACGCCGGAACTGTCGCCCCGTGCCGAGGTGCAGTTGCGGGGGCAGGCGTTGCGGTGGTTAAACCGGTAACGTAACGACGTATGCGCCTGTCATGGATTGTTTACACCGGTTGCCGTCTGATGCTGGGGTTAGTCTTTCTGACGTCAGGTCTCGGAAAGTTTTATGGAAGCAGTGGGCTGATGGGGCCGGGTTGGCTCTTTGAAAGGCTTCGCCCATACGGCCTTGAACCCTACGGCGTTTTCATCGCTATGAGTCAGTTGATTGTTGGCTATCTACTGCTGGTGCGTCGGTTTGCTACGCTGGGAGCCGTCATTGTATTTCCGATTTTGCTGAATATTCTGGTGATCGTCATTACCTTACACTGGCAGGGAACGCCCTATGTGGTAGCCGTTTTTCTGGCCATGAACGGCTATCTGCTGGCCCATGATTTTCATAAGCTGAAGTTTTTGGTTTCGGAAGATACTGGACCACTTAAGTCTTTACCTATCGTTCGCCGAAGCCGCCAGTTTGACGTGCTGTATGCCGTTGGTCTGCTCTTTTTTCTGGGCAGTGCCGTGTTACATTATAAGGCCAACTGGGCGTTTGCGCCTTGGCTGAAACCCGTTGGTGTGGCTTATCTTCTGCTTGTGGCTGGTTTCGACTGGTACCGGAATCGTGCTGTGCACAAAAAAACGCCGATTCATAGGAGTTAGTAATTCCCATGAACCGGCGGCTATGCGTGCAGGGTGTGCTATTTCCAGAAACCCTGAATGACCCGCAGTAACTCGCCGTGAACACCACAGCCCGCTACTACGTCGCCCCGGAAGAGGAACTCGTTGCCATTGTCAAAATCGGTTACGGTCCCGCCCGCTTCGCGCACGAGCAATACCCCCGCGGCCATGTCCCACGAGTTGAGATTATACTCGTAAAAGGCGTCGAACCGACCGGCGGCCACGTAGGCCAGGTCGATAGCCGCTGATCCCATCCGGCGCAGGCCGTGCGTCTGTTGCATGAGCGATTCCAGAATATGCAGGTACGGCTGCATATTCTGGAAGGTATAGTAGGGGAAGCCCGTTGCAATCAGGCTCTCGCCCAGCGTATGCGCGGGCGACACGCTGATTTTCTGATCGTTGCAGTACGCGCCCCCGCCCTGCCAGGCCGAGAAGCACTCGTCGCGGTTGGGGTCATGGACTACCCCGGCAACGGGCGTTTTACCTTCGGCCAGACCGATGCTGACCGAGAAGACGGGCAGGTTATGGATGAAATTAGCCGTGCCATCGAGGGGGTCGATGATCCAATTCAGGGCTGTGGGGTCGGCTTCGGTGCCGGTCGTACCTTCTTCCGTAATGAACCCGGCTTCGGGCAGCAGGTCGCGCAGCTGAGCCACCAGGAGTTTTTCGGTCTCTTTATCGACGTACGAAACGAGGTTGTTCAGTCCTTTGTATTCGATGGCATCGCGCTGAAATTTGGCGCGTTCCTGCATCAGAAATGCCCCGGCCTCGCGGGCAATAGCACAGAGTTGGGTGGTAATAGCGGCAAGATTGTGTGTGGTCATTCAGATTGAGTTAGTGTAAGTAGCGGATTACTGACCCCGTTGAATGGTATCGACAATAGCCCGTAACTGTTCATTGGACAGGCCATGATCCTGACTTAGAAACTTCGTAATATCAATACCCTGCTGGTGGGCCATCCGTAGCAGTTTAGTCACAGCCTCCATGCGGCCCTCCATACGGCCTTCTTTGCGGCCTTCCTCAATGAGATAATCGTATGTACTCATGGCTTTGCGGTTGTTTTGTGGTGAAGCAAATGACGCTGGAAATGTTTCTTCTACAAACGCCCGCGCAATGTCCTGCCGCGAGAAGTTGTCCTTAAAGAATTTGTCGTGCGCATTCTCCGCCATCGTTACGCCATGATAATCCCCAGTGCAGTATCGTACATATTCTTCGCGTCGGCGGTGGTGAGTACGGTGTGTTCGTCCACGACCATGTCCTGCGCCGTTACGGTGCCAAGTTTTATGAACGGCAACACCGAATCGTTGAAGTATCCCTCAACCTCATCGCTAAAATCAGGTACGACCGATACCACCACGCGGCTCTGACTTTCGCCGAACAGAAACGCATCGCGTCGATGCCTATCATCCGTGCCGACGAAGAAGCCTTTGCCGCCCGCCATCGCCGATTCGGCCAGCGTTACGAATAGCCCACCGTCCGAGACGTCGTGTGCCGATTGCAGCCAGCCCCGCCGGATCATGGTTTTAATGGACTCCTGAATGCGCCACTCGGTCTCAAAGTCGAAATACGGCGCGGGCGATGCCTTGATGCCGCGGTACGAATACAGATACTCCGACGAGGCAATGTCGCTCGTGGACGGGCCGACCAGAAAAATAATGTCGCCTTCGTTTTTGAAGTTGAGCGTCATCTGATGCGTCGGATCGTCCATCAGCCCCAGCATGCCGATGGTGGGCGTTGGGAACACCGGTCCGTCGTCCGACGACTGGTTGTAAAAACTCACGTTGCCGCCCGTAACGGGGGTGCTGAACCGGCGGCAGGCTTCGCCCATACCCTGCACGGACTCCACAAACTGCCAGTACACCTCCGGCACATAGGGATTACCGAAATTCAGGTTGTTGGTCACGGCCAGTGGCTCGCCCCCGGAGCAGACAATGTTACGGGCCGCTTCGGCTACGGCAATCATGGCCCCCCGGCGCGGGTCGGCGTTGACGTAGCGGCTGTTGCAGTCCACCGTAATTACAATCGACTTATCGCTCAGGCCCGTTTCCGGCGTTTTGATGCGTACTACTGCCGCATCGGAGGGGGCGTTGGTGCTGCGGTTGCCCGTGCCGACCATCGAATCATATTGCTCATATACCCACCGGCGCGAGCAGATATTGGGGTGCGACAGCAGGTGCCGGGCTACTTTTGGGATCTCGTCGGTGTCCACGTCGTCCACATCGTCGGCGTCGAATTTGGCGTATTCCTTGATGTAGGCCGGTTCGCGGTACTCGCGCTCGTACTGCGGGGCGCCACCGCCCAGGACCAGATCAAATGCCGGTACGTCGGCCACGAGTTGACCATGCTGGTAGAAGTACAGGCGTCCGAGGTCGTTCTCACCGTGGGCAATGACTTCGCCAATCTGGGCGCAGTTCAGATCCCACTTGTCGAAAATGCCCTGGATGATGTGTTCTTTCCCTTTCTCGATCACGACCAGCATCCGCTCCTGCGACTCGGACAGCAGAATTTCGAACGGTGCCATGTCGTTCTGGCGGGTGGGCACCTTGTCGAGGTCGATGATCATGCCGTGTTCGCCCTTTGCGCTCATCTCGGAAGTGGAGCAGATAATACCAGCCGCGCCCATGTCCTGAATGCCGATGACGTGGCCGGTGGCAATGATTTCGAGCGTGGCTTCGAGCAGCAGTTTCTCCATGAACGGATCGCCCACCTGCACGGCGGGGAGTTTATCGGTCGAGGCCGCCGAGATGTCTTCCGAGGCAAACGTAGCCCCGTGAATGCCGTCTTTACCCGTGGCCGAACCGACGATAAACACCGGATTGCCGACGCCGTAGCTGGTGGCTTTGGCCGACCGACCAATTGGCACGATACCCGCCGAAAACGCATTGACGAGCGGATTGGTGTTGTACGATTCGTCGAAAAACAGTTCTCCACCCACCGTCGGAATGCCGAAGGCGTTGCCGTAATCGCCAATGCCTTTGACCACGCCCCGCAGCAGCCGTTTGGTTTTGGGCAGACTCAGATCGCCGAAACGCAGCGAGTTAAGCTGGGCAATAGGCCGCGCACCCATCGTAAAAATGTCGCGGTTGATACCGCCTACGCCCGTTGCCGCGCCCTGATACGGTTCGAGGGCCGACGGGTGGTTGTGCGATTCGATTTTGAACGAGCAGGCCAGTCCGTCGCCAATATCGACCAGCCCGGCGTTTTCTTCGCCCGCTTTGGCCAGCATCTTCTCGCCGTCGCGGGGCAGGGTTTTGAGCCAGAGGATGGAGTTTTTATACGAGCAGTGTTCCGACCACATAACCGAGAAGATGCTCAGTTCGGTGAAGTTGGGCTGGCGACCCAGAATCTGAATAATGCGGTCAAATTCGTCGGGCAGCAGGCCAAGTTTGCGGGCGGTGTCAACGGTAGGGAGCGTTTCGGAGGTATTCATGCCGGAAAATTGATTACCCCGCAAAACTACGGGTTTCGGCCTGAACGTTGGGCAGATGGAATTGACAAATAGCCGAACGTGCGTATATTTGCACCAGAAAGAGAGATGGCAGAGTGGTCGATTGCGGTAGTCTTGAAAACTACTGACTGTAACAGGTCCGGGGGTTCGAATCCCTCTCTCTCTGCGAACCAAAATTTAAAACACTCATAATCAACGATTTGAGTGTTTTTTTTGCGTAATTTGTATCCGAATTAGTAACTCGACCTATATTATACCTTTTTAGTAAGTAATTGATTTTTAACTACTTAAAATGATGACAAAATTAATTGAGATTAATAATAACAACCTTGCGAAACTGCTTGAAGATTTTGTGGATAGCGGAGTCAAAATAGTTGATGATCTAAATCTTTTCAAGGATGATGAGCTTTTCGCTTCAATACCTTATGGAAAAATAGTCAATTATGTCACGAAGAAAATTATACAGATAAGTGACCCTAATGAAGCTTTAAAAAAAGCAGTCGCGTTAGCAGTTGCTTATAACCTATTAATCGCAATAAAGAAAAGTAATAATATATTAATTGATGAGAAAACATTTTATAACAATTTAAAAACAGCTAAAGAAGAATTAAAAAAAATCCAAACTAACGTAAGTGAGTTTGATCTTGAAAGTTTTTTTGACAATGAATTAGTTAATATTTACACCGGTAAAATTGATTCTATTTTAAAAAATCAATTGAATGAATTTCAAAAAACAAAAATAAGACAACATAGAGTCGACTATTTAAAAATTGATTTTTTAAGAATATTAGAAGCAAACACTTTAGTATATGAAAAGCTAAATAATGTTTTTAAGAATAAATCCTATGAAGAACTTATCAAATTCAATAGAATGAATAAGTATCAACAAGGATTAAAAAATTTATTTAATGATATTGTTTTGAATGATCAGGCAGGGTTAACTCTTGCAGACATATATATAGAACCTATGTTTAAAGTTCATGCGTATTGTATTAATAGAGACTCTGAATTTTCAAAACGTGAATATAGAAATCAAAGTTTTCATAAAATTTCAGACAAATCAGTACATTCATTTATTTACGATAATTTAAGTAAAGTATATACAGACAAAACTCTATTCAATATTAATTCAAATTTATATTTTATTCTAGGCTATCCAGGACAGGGGAAATCTTCTTTTTGTAAGAAAGTAATGTTTGATATATACTCAAAAAGTACAACCATTCATAACAATATAGTATTCATTAAAATTAGAAATATTGTAGATACGCTAAGTTTAATAAACAATCCATTAGAAACTCTTTATGAACATTGGCTACTTGAATATGATATAGACAAGAGAGATTTTAGCAAGAACGATTTTCAAGAATTTATCTTGATTTTAGATGGCTTAGATGAGCTATTTATGAAAGAGAACCTTCCTCAGAAAGCAATTGATGAATTCTGCAAAGCATTAGTTAGAGAAACAGAGATTAAACAAAATCTAAAAATTATTATTACATCTCGTTACGGATATATAAATTTAGATTTACTTAAAAAGACTCACGCATTAATTATTCAATTAGACGAATTTAGTGAACTGCAACAATTAGATTGGTTAACTAAATTCACGGCCTTCCACCCTGAAACTAATCTTTCAAAAGAGAAGATACGTGATTATAATAATCATAATATTTACAAGCCCATTAAAGAATTAATTACTCAACCTATACTTCTTCATCTAATCGCGACTCTAAATCAAGAAGTAACTACTGAGATGAATAGAGCGATGATTTATGATAGATTATTTACAGAATTGATTAGCAGAAGTTGGGCTAAGGAGGGGCAAATAGACAACTTGAAAGGTTTAGAAGAGGAAGATTTGCGTGATTTTATTAGAGATATTGCTTACTCCATTTTCCGATCGGGTAGAGAGTATATTCACAAAAGTTTATTATTAAAATTACCTGCAACAAAATCATTTATTGATAAACTGGAAAATAAAGATAATATCCAAGATGTTTTGAAAAATATTATGATTGCCTTTTATTTTCAAGAGACAAAGAAGGAAAAAGGAGATTTTATAGAAGAAGAACGAAACGATTATGCAATAGAGTTTTTACATAAATCTTTACAAGAATATTTAGTTGCAGAAAAACTTTGGGAAAGCTTACAAGAATTCATAAATAAGGATAGCAGAAAAGGAAAGTATTTTATAGATTCAGCTAGTGTTGGTTTAGAATTATTAAACAACTTATTTTCCGAAATATTGATACCTACTGAAATTATTAATAATTTAAATGAAATAATTGATAATAGCGAATTATATGTTAGAGAGGAATTATCAGAAAGATTTGACGTATTTTTTTCTGAATGGTTAGAGTTCGGATTGGTAAATAAATTCACATGGAAGGAGGAGTCATTCCGTGCTAAAGAATCTGCTATATATTTTAATTTTTTTCAGGTGTTAACGAATTTAATAGATGGGAAAAATTATTTTACAAAAGATGTAGATATTTCGGTTTTATCAAATAAAAATGTACGTATTAACTTTAAAGATCAAGTTTTTACGGGTTCTTATGCTGGTAAAGATACATTAAATACAGAGCTAGACGAGATTGAAACTGACATTTATAATTCTCACTTCCAAATATTCGACGTTAGGTTAAATGAGAAAAAGGCATACTCATTTAGCTTTAATTCAGTCGGATTACGAAATATCAAATTTTTCCAAATACACTCCTATGCCATAGGTGTTTTTCACAATAGTTTTTTAAGTAATTGTGAATTTTTTTCTGTAAAAACTTCACCACGAAGATTTTTAGATAAAATAGACTTAAAATTTACACAATGCATTATTAGATTTACATCTTTTTCTGAAGGTCATTATGAAATAGAAAATAGCAAATTCTATTACTGTACCTTCCATAGAATAAATGACCATTCATTTATAAATTGTTCATTTGAAGGTTGTATATTTTATATCAAAGACGATACAGACAAGGAAATTTTAAAAAGTAGTAAATTGTTAAATTGTGCAGAAATAACATTAAAATCTAAAACTGAAGATGATGAAGAAGATATTATAAATAATGATGATATACAAATAATTTAAGCTTAATACTTAAACTATACGAGAATGCAATAGAATTGTATCCTTTAACAAAAAGGCAAGCCGAATCTATTCATATGCTTTCATATTTACCCTTACAGTGAAGGCGTAGCTTTTGATGAAACACTCGATTATTTCACATTTTAGTCTAACCCTCTCTGTAAAAACATAACCACCCTCTAAATCAGCGTTTTAAGAGCGGTTGTGTTACCAGAAAAATACGACTTTCTAACTTATCTTATTCAAAATACCACAATTGGCTAATAATCAATCACCTAAAATGATACCTTATTGTGGTTGGTGATACCTTTTCAAATTTATAACCAAAAAGCCCGGTCTATAGTAGCCGGATTTTTTGTTTAATTATGTAAGCGTATGCCTTCTTCTTTCGCAATCGCAAGTTAGCTTTTTGGCAATTCTGACTGCAAAATGCGGTATCCACTCTTCGGGCTTCAAACTCCTTATGGCAGTATAGGCACTGCTTGGTATAAAAGAAGTTGTTAAATATTTGGTAGTAAGTCCCAAACTGTGGATGGTAATGAGTGATTCTCTTACTCCGTTGAACCCGTTCAAACTGATAGTTTCGAAGGCTGTTTTTACCCTGAATAGTCTTCTCGTCTTTCTTCATTTTGTTTACCCGTTAGTTCTGTGTTACCTCTGTCTTATCTCCTTGTTACAATGGCGAAACCCTTGTAAAACCATTGCAAAAGCCTTGTAAAACCCTAACTGGTATGTATTAGCATATCATTTAAGTCATTATGCTTAGCGTACAAGTCCGAACGGTCTTTAACAGGTAACTCCAGTGCTTTGAGTTTTGCCACTGATGAACGCCCGGCATTGTCATTGTCAAAATAGCAGTTTACTTCTTTGGCACCGTCGAACGCTGACAGAGCTTGTTTGAGGTTGGCCGTTGAGTTCAGAATGATTGTAGTACAGACGGGCCGCAACAGCCGGTTATAGGTCAGGGCTGACAGGAAATCAAAAAAGCCCTCATAAACATCTACCGATGTGGAACCCGGTATTGAAATGGTTCGTATCGTACTTTGACCCAACCAGCCTTTAAAAAGCTTTGACCGCAGGGCGTAACTCTCTGCAAAAACGAGTCCTGCCTTGTGGCAGGACTCGTTTTTTTAGGGTGGGTGTCTGCAAAAGTCTCCTGGACAGACGTTTACGCTTTACCCGTCAGGCGTCATTTTGCGGCTCAGGGTCAGGCCGTCCTGACTGGGGTTGGCAGTTGGCGGCCTTTCTTGTTTTGGGCAGGCTGAACAGTAGGTTGGCCAACGGATAAACTTCGCAATAGTTTAACGTCATTAAAGCCATCTGTAGGCAGCATTTTCGTTATTTTGCAAGTTATCTCTAAACCAGGCTCCCACTATGCAACCCATTGAATTAGTCGTCTTCGACATGGCCGGCACGACTGTGACCGATCAGCATGAAGTAGAGCGGTGTTTTGCCGAAGCGGCCGATCAAACGGGTCTGATGGCCACCCCGGAACGGATTCTGGCTATGCAGGGCCAGGCCAAACGGTACGTGTTTGAAACACTCTGGAAAGAACAACTCGGCGATAGCCATGCTGACGTCGATAAAAACGCGGACGTTTCTTACAGCGCATTTCGGGAGATTCTCGAACGCCACTACCGTACCAACGGAGCTACACCCACTCAGGGGTGTCTGGAAACCTTCGGCTATCTGCGTGAGCAGGGTATTCCCATTGCGCTGACCACGGGTTTTTACCGCATCGTGACCGACATCATTCTCGATAAACTCGGCTGGCTCGATGGTTTGAACGATCAGCATGTGGGTTCGCCCGACAGCATTATCCAGCTTTCCATAGCCAGCGATGAAGTAGCACGCGGACGGCCCCATCCCGATATGATTGCGCGGGCCATGCAGCAATTCGGCGTAACAAACCCCCAAGCGGTAGTCAATGTCGGCGATACGCCTTCTGACCTGCTCAGTGGCCGGGCGGCTGGCGTGGGCCTTAATCTTGGCGTCACGAACGGAACCCACTCCGTCGATCAGCTCAATGCGTACCCCTATGATTATTTGCTGGGTTCGCTGGCCAAACTACCTTCGGTTATCAGTGAGCAGTTTCGGTCAGAGGGTGTTTAGTCACGCAGGTTCAACTCGCCTTTAACGTCATCGTAGTCGGCCCAGTCGATAGCCCGTACCCGGCCACCGGAGTTAGCTGGAATAATAATCCAGCGAAATTCGAGGTCGAAGTTGATGGGTACGTTGCGGGGCTGAAAGTAAGAAAGGTCGAAATTTATAGACCCTTTTCCCTGGTCTACCCGAAAAAAATAGCCAATACTTACCTTGTCGGTTACGGAGGGTAACGAAAGTACCACCGTTTTCTGAGCGGGACTCCGGTAATAAACCATCACGACCCCTTTGTCGAGAATCGCCTGGGTGATGTTTTTATCGTCGACGCCGTAGTAAAAATATAGTGGGTTATTATCCGATTTCCAATCGGCGGCTGCTACGGTTGTCCAGGAAGAAACGATCAGGTTAGCGGCCCCCTGAGCACCTTGTGGCCCAGTCGCTCCCGGAGCACCGGTTGCTCCGGGGGTGCCGGTTGTTCCCTGCGGGCCAACGTCGCCCTGTGGGCCTTTGCAGGCATTCAAACCAATGAGTACGATACTCAACAGCCAGAGTCCAGTTAGAAACAAATTATTCCTTTTCATGAACTTACGATTTAAAGGGTAAGGTAACGCACTGCACAATTACTGTTTCACAATTTTAAACCGCTTAGTGGCCTCTGTTCCCTCGCTGCTCAGAATATACATACCCGCTGGCAAGGCCGATACGTCGAATTCCGCGATGATGCCCGGCTGCGAAATGTATCGGTACGTTTTGCCCTGCAAATCGGTTAGCTGAAGCGTCTGAAAATGAAGGGGTGAACTAAAAAACACCTTGCCCCCGGTGGCCGGGTTAGGATAAAGCATCATCAGCGATTCCTCTTCTTTAACCAGTGCAGCCGCCCGAAGGCCAATGGGTGTTTCGGCTACATCGGGCGATCCGATCAGTTCTATATTAAAGTGCATATCTGGACTGCTGGGTGATGATTGATGTACTTCAGCCGCCACCAATCCACCGAACCTAAAGGCGCTTGCCGGAATGATTACAGTTCGCCATTCGAGTTCATTGGTATTTACCGCAGCCAGGGTTGATGGCGTAATAACCACGGGCGGAGCGGGCATATTTGGGTCACGGGGCAGCACTTCCTGCCCATTGAGGTAAATGATGACCCCATCATTACGCCTATAATTCAGAATATAGGACTGAAAAATGCTGCCATTGTAGCCCGAATAGCCGGAGCTTTTGAAATAAGTGGTAATATTTTTGGTCTGACAGTCAGGATTGAAATCGTTGGGGGTTGGGCAGCCATTCGGAATTCGGGTTACTTCACCGTCTTCGCCCTGGGGCGAATAACCCAGCGGCACGTAAATACCCACATCGCGGCCATACGTCCAGCCAGTAAAGTCAGTAGAAGATTTCCAGTCGGAGGGTGGCGTATTGGTAACCATATAAAACCAGAGTTGGGGAGCCAGGTCAACTTGTCCACTGGGATTAGTCAGGAAATTGGACGGGGCACCGATGCCTCCACTCCCTTTGAGCCGCCCCGCTATGTAATCGCTATAAAAATTGCCTTTGTAGTTGCCTGGGTACTGATCTGCCGGGTAGTCACCATACTTTTTACCCACTTCGCTACCTAACCAGTAATGTGTGGTTGGGTAGCCTCCGCGCGTACCGTGTACACGGGCATCATATATCCAGGCTCCCGGGAGGTTATAGGCGCCTGCCTGTCTAATAGTGGTGTGCCCAGCCGCCGGATTGAGGTTGTAGGCCCCGGCAGCATCGTTTATTTTATACAGTTTCAGATTACCATGCCCCATAGGATCGTCAACATAAGGCGCATTCAGGGCTGTCATGTCAGCATCTTTATAATACTGCCGGATAATTACCTGGTTGTTTCCGCTCAGTTCGGTACCGGGAGTCAGGGTCCAGTAGCGGTTAAACGCTATCCAGGGTGCCACAATGTTCCGGTAGCCGTAGCTGCCTAATTTTACGTAGTTGGCTGGCGAATAGGCATCGATGTATTTCACGCCCGCATTGCCCAGCAACTTGAGGTCGAAGGGCGGTACACCAACGGTGCCGATGTTGTAATTGTTTTTTTTGATGGACAGCAACAGATTTGCCGATGGGTCGGTATAGTGCGTAAACCCGTTGGCATCGGTACACTGGCAGGTGGCCGTGCGGGTGGTGCCGTCGGTAGGCGGAATGGGAAAGCCGTCGTTATCTTTAATGATGGTAAACTGGTCTTTCACCGTGCCACTGGCCGACACAAACTTCGCATCGAGCCGTTTGCCGTCTATTTCCAGATAGACGGAACCGCCTTCGTTGATCGACGACTGCATGGCCGGGTGCAGGCCACTGCCGAAAGACCCCCCGCCCCCCCGCCCGCCCGCGCCGTTCACGACATATATAACGCCCTCATTGGCAGCAGAAGTCGTATTTTTAAAGTAAAAACAGGAATTTGGCGACCCATCGCTCCGCCCCGACGATTGGGCATTGCCGGCCAGAAAAGGATTATTTACAGCCATGCTAAACGAATCGGTTCCTGATGTTGTGGTTGGATACAGCCCTTTCATCAGTCGGGAACGCTCATACACATGGCTGTGGCCGGACATGACCAGATCAACCTTATAGTTCTCCAAAATGGGCACTAAATTCTTACGGACGTTGACCAACTCAGCTTCGGTATCTGAATTGTACGAACCCCGCGTGTAGGGCGGATGATGCCAGTATAGGATGGTCCAGTGAATGGCCGGGTTGGACTGCGCTGCGGCCAAATCCTGCTTCAGCCAGGTTACCTGTGGGCCATTCGGATCGAAAATAGCCGTTCCCTGTCCGGGCTGGTTTTCAAAACCGTAGGAGTCTAAGCTAACGATGTGGATGTTGTTATAATTGAAGGAATAGTATTCTTCCCGGTGCGACGGTACCCCGCCCCCACCATCAGTGGCTTCGGCAAAATTATTGACGATGTCATAGTAATGAATGGGGTGAGGCTGGTAACGCAGCCCGGCATGAACCTGGTTGTTTTGGTAATCATGGTTGCCGGGTGTGGCATAAAAAGGCGTTTGCCGAAACAGCCAGTCGTAGCGGGACTTGCCTTTGTCGAACACATTGGCCTGGTATTGTTCATCCAGCCCCCAATCGTAGGCATTATCGCCCATCCAGAGCCACAGGTCAACATAATTGATGGACTTCTGCGACAGATATGATTTAAAGGAGGTAATGACACTATCGCGCCGGTTCACGGCAGCATTCCCATTATCCGTACCAAAATCGCCCAATGCCCATATCCGCGTTTTTTTAGCCGTGCCGGGCAGCGGTGAGGTATAAAAATAATGGTTGGAAGCCGTAGTAGCCGTTCCTTCCAACTGCACCACGGGTGGCCCGGCGGCTTCAATAATATAGTAATATTTCCGGTTTGGCAGCAGATTGGTCAGTTTGGTTTGATGATCGCTCGAAAGGCCCGTTTCGGTAACAACCTGCGCGTTGCCCACCGTCAGCCTGGTGGCAACGGTGTCGTAGCGTACCTGCCCCCTTGTAAGGGCTTCGGTACTCCAGCGCAGGGTCATGCTGGTAGTGGTGCCCATCTGGAGGTACGGCCCCCGTACAATTTTCACTACTGGTGCCGTTGTAACTGGCACACCCTCCAGGGTTAGGTTAAATCGCAGGTCGGTGCTGATAGTGCCCGCCTGATGAACTTCAGCCGAAATAACATTCACGCCCGTGTGCAGAAATATACGGGGGTAAATGGCTCCCCCGTCACCCTCGGAAGTGATAACCACCCACTCCGTTTCGTTGGCCGCGTTGGCCGGTCCGGCAGTAGCCGACGTATTCCGGGTAATGATGCCATCGGGCATAAACTCGCGTTTTATTTCGGCCCCATTCACGTACAGCACAATACCGTCGTCGCGCTGGTATCGAATAATAAACTTCTGAAAATCATTTACATTCGAGATGGTAACCGTTTTGCGAAAATATATAGTTGGGTATTTCTGATCGCCACAATGAACATCACCCGGCACAGGGCAACCAGTCGGCACAATGGTGGTAGCACTATCCTGATTACCCGGCGAATAGCCTAAGGGCGAAGCACCAGATGGCCAGGCCGAATCATCGAACGTCCCCCCGCCTTTCCAGTTGTTGGACGCAGGAGCGGTCGAGTTAGCCCAGTACTTCCAGGCGGTCCTTGAAGCGATCAGGGTCTGGGGTGTTTGGGCGATCAACAGCGAATGTAGCCCCAAAACGAGCATGAAACACAGTTTATGTATGATGATTTTCATAATAAATTGCATGTAAATACAATCAAAGCTATTTAAAAATTTGATAAATACAAATTTTTAAACGATTAATTAATCGTTATACATCTGCAGACGGTACATGTATGGGTAGGCAGGCAACCACAGAAAAAAGTGATGAATGCTACTGAAGGTTGGTATCATCCCCACAACTCTTGCCTGATCAGCAGAGCCTGTTTAGCTTTACGGAACAACCTTTTATAAGCCGGTACGCCGGAAGAAACCGTAAACTGAATACCGTAGAATCATGTACGATCTGATAGTTGTTGGTGCCGGGGTGCTGGGCACGTTTCATGCCTACCATGCGGCCAAAGCCGGACAGCGGGTGCTGCTGCTCGATAAAGACCGCTATCCGGTGGGGGCAACGGTACGTAATTTTGGTCAGATAGTGCCGTCGGGACTGGCCGGGCGGTGGTTTGACTATGGGCGACGGAGTCTGGAAATTTATCGGGAAATTCAGCAACAGACCGACATCACCATCCGGCAAAACGGTACCATTTATATCGCATCGGACGACGATGAGTGGACGCTGGCCAATGAACTTTACGACCGTTACCAGCACATCGGCTACGAAAGCACGTTACTGACGAAAACGCAATGCCTGGACAAGTACCCGTCGCTAAGACCTGATTACGTGCGGGGTGGTATTTTCTTTCCGCAGGAGATGAGCGTGGAGCCGGAGCAGATGATTCATCGGCTGCTGGGCTTTGTGCAGGAACAACTACGTGTCGATTACCGGCCCGGTTCGGTCGTGGTGGGTTGCGAACGGCTTGCCGACGGAGCTACGGTAGTGCTGGCTGGCGGGCAACGGTTCAGGGGGGAACGGGTGCTGATTTGCAGCGGTCATGAGGTGCGGCTGCTCTTTCCCGACGTGCTGGCTCAGGCGGGTTTAGTGGTCAGTAAATTACAGATGCTGCTGGCCGCACCGGTGGCTGGTTTGCAGTTACCCGGCAACATCCTTACCGGTCTGAGCATTCGTCGGTACGAAGCTTTTCAGGAATGCCCGTCCTACGCTTCCATTTCCCAAAATACGCCCGATTCCCTGGCCGAACTCAAACGCCAGGGCATTCATATTCTCTTCAAACAGGCGGCTGACGGCAGTATCATTGTCGGCGATTCGCATGAGTACGCGTCCGCTGCCGAAGCGGAGAATCTCGGCTACCATACCAGCGAGTATATCAATGACCTGATGCTGGCCGAAGCCCGGCGTATTGTCCAGTTTCCCTTACGCATTACCAAAGCATGGCCGGGCTTTTACAGCCAGACGCCCAGCGAGATTTTTGATTATCCGGTGGCCGATACCATTCGTATTATTACCGGTATTGGCGGCAAGGGTATGAGTTCGAGCGCGGGATTTTCCGAAGAAATTATTGGCCAATGGCTGGATGGTAAACATCCTGTTGGTTAGTAACTTGTGCCGCTTAATTAACCGTTGTTACGCCCACGTTACATGGCTTCTGATCTATTCACAAACCGTTGATATTTAGTCAACACAGACGTAACACTACCCTACTACTTTTGCAGAGATTACTCATTCAGTACTAACCTGCAATTGTATGATACCAGACTGTTTACGTTTTACAACGCTGCCCAATCTGGCCCTGCGCCGGTTGCTGGCAGCGTTTTTAGTTTGTCTGTTGCCCGGCGCAATGGCTCTGGCACAAGCCATTACGGGCCGCGTTACGGGTGCCGACGACAACCAGCCGCTGCCAGGCGTCAGCATCGTAATAAAAGGAACCGTCACTGGCACGACTACGGGGGCCGACGGTACGTTCTCCATTAACGCTCAGCCAACTAATACGCTCACGTTCTCCTTCATCGGCTACGCCAATCAGGACATTGTTGTGGGTAATCGAACCAGCATGAATGTTGTCATGAAAGCGGGCGAACAGACTCTCAGCGAAGTGGTGGTAACGGCCCTTGGCATCCGGCGCGAAGAGAAAACCCTTGGCTACGCGGCCAGTACTGTCAACGAGAACGCGGTGAAAGATGCCAAAGCCAACAACTGGATCAGTACGCTGTCGGGTAAGGTGGCCGGGCTGAACATTCAGGGCGTGGGCGCGGGACCAATGGGGTCGGCCCGGATTACGCTCCGGGGCGAATCGTCGCTGAACTTAGACAACAACCAGGCCCTTATTGTGGTCGATGGCGTGCCGGTCAGTAGCAAGATTACCGGCACCGGCAACACCTCGCACCTCTCTGCCGATAGCCCCGTCGATTACGGCTCGACGATATCCGACATCAACCCCGACGACATCGAGAAGGTAACCGTACTGAAAGGTGCGGGGGCCACGGCCCTGTACGGAAGCCGGGCCGCCGGTGGTGCGCTGATTATCACCACTAAGTCGGGCGCGCGTAAAGACCGGGGTATCGGTGTAGTTTATAATACCAACTTCAGCATTGACCAGGTGAACCGCTGGCCCGACTACCAGTACGAATACGGCGAGGGCCGCACCAGCGCGTATTATTCGTACCTCAACAGTGCCGACGGCATCAACACCAGCACCACCGCAGCTGCTGGCCGGGCGTTTGGCCCCAAGTTCAACGGCCAGTCCTATTTCCAGTACAACCCCAACGACCCACTGGGCCAACCCACCGAACGTACCCCCTGGCGGGCCTACGACGACTACATCACCGGCTTTTTCCAGACCGGGCGCACCTTCTCCAACAGCCTCTCGCTCGAAGGCGGGGGCGAAAACGGCTCGGCCCGTTTTTCGTTTACGCACCTCAAAAACGAGTGGATTATTCCCAACACGGGTTTCGAGCGTATCAACGCGGCCCTGTCGGTGAATCAGCAGTTGTCGAAGCGGCTCAAATTGCAGGGCAAGGCCAACTACACCAATAAACGCAGCGACAACCTGCCCGCTGCGGGCTACAACAACCAGTCGCTGATGTATTTTCTGATTATCGGCACGACCCCCAACGTCGATCATAACTGGTATAAACCCTACTGGCAACCCGGTCTGGAGGGCGTTCAGCAGAAGAACCCGTTTAACCCCGGCCCTGACAATCCGTACCTGGATATGTATGAGATGCTGAACAAGATGAACAAGAATGGGCTGATTGGCAACGTCCAGGCCACCTACCAGATCAGTGACCACCTCGATTTACTGGTCAGAACGGGATTAGATATGTCGTTCGAGTTTCGGTCGCAGCAACGGCCCTTCAGCATGACCAAGTTTCCGCGTGGTATGTACCGCGAACAGAACGTGTTTAGCTACGAATCGAACAGCGATTTCCTGCTGACCTATAAAAACACCTTTGCCCGGCAACTGGGGCTAACGGTGTCGGCGGGGGGGAACGCCATGCGGCAGACCTACGATTTTGCCGGTCTTTACGCCGACCAACTGTCCCAGCCGGGCATCTACCAGATTTCCAATAGTTTAAACCAGGCCGTGGCCGACCCAGTTAAAACCAGTAAGGCCATCAATAGCCTGTATGCCGCCGGGCAACTGTCGTTCGACGAAAAAATCTTTGTGGACGTAACGGGCCGCAACGACTGGAGCAGCACGCTGCCCTTTCGCAACAATTCGTTTTTCTACCCCTCGGTCAGCACCAGCTTTTTGCTCAACGAACTCCTGACGCTGCCCCGCGCCGTTTCGTTCGCCAAGTTGCGGGGTTCGTGGGCGCAGGTCGGCAACGATACCCGGCCTTACCAGACTACCAAGTATTACGATGCCATTTACGGCAACAACTTCACCAACTCCAACACGTTGTTCAACGCCGACCTGAAACCTGAAATTACGGCCAGTGTCGAATTTGGGGCCGACGTTCGGCTGTTCCAGAACCGACTTGGTCTCGACGTAGCGGTGTATAACAACAACAGCCGCAACCAGATTCTGGCCATCCCGCTCGATCCGGTGTCGGGCTACTCGAACGCGCTCATCAACGCCGGGCTGATCAACAGCAAAGGCGTGGAAGTGAAACTCTACGGCAAGCCCATCAGGAGCCCTAAATTTACCTGGAACAGCACCGTTGTCTGGTCGCGCAACCGCAGCTACGTCCGCGAACTGGCCAGCGGCATCACCAACCAGATTATTTACGGCCACAACAGCAACGTCACCATCGAAGCCCGCGTGGGTGGGCGCATGGGCGATATGTACGGCAGAGGATTCCAGCGTGCCCCCGACGGGCAGATTATTTACTCATCGGTAGGTTTGCCCGCTACCCTCGACCCCACCACCAAAGTGTGGGGTAATGCTTTTGCCGACTGGAAAGGCTCGTTTCAGAACGAGTTTCTCTACCGGGGTTTCCGGCTCAGTATTCTGCTCGATGGGCAGAAGGGCGGCAGTATCTACTCGCAGACGAACCATAAAAACAACACCCTCGGCAAAACTAAAATTACGCTGCCCGGTCGCGATGAAGGCATCGTGGGCGCGGGCGTAGTGGCCCAGCCCGACGGCTCGTTTCTGCCCAACACGGTAAAGGTGTCGGCGGCTTCGTACTACGACAGCTACTACCAGATCAGCAATGCTGAGGTGAATATTTTCGATGCGTCGTTCCTGAAAATCCGCGAAGCCCGGCTGGAGTTCAACCTGCCCGCTACGCTGCTGAGCCGCGTGGGTGTTCAGCAAACGAGCGTGGCATTGTTCGGGCGCGACTTAGTCAACTTCACCAGATTCCCCGGTTTCGATCCCGAAGGCGGCAACCTCAACAACGGCACGCTAACGCCCGGCGTTGAGCTGGCCCAGTTTCCCTCTACCCGCACCATGGGCGTCAACCTGACTTTTAAATTCTAACGGAATCGATACCGATGAAAAAATACCTGATAGTCACCCTGCTGACGGTGCTTGCGATGGCCTGCACCAGCAGCTTTGAAGAAATCAACACCGACCCGAACCGCCCCAAAAATATTAATCCGGGCGTTATTCTGGGGCAGTTGCAATACCGAATCGTGAACAGTTCCATGCAGTCGGCGCGGGGCCTGACCCACGAACTCATGCAGGTCGATGCACCCCGGTCAAGCGCGGGCGGGGCGGGCGTTCACCGCTACGTGATCACCCCCGGTGCGGGCGTGTGGAGCAATTTTTACAACTACCTGACCGACATTCAGGACATTTATACCTTAGCCGACGGGCTGAAAGAGAATAACTACAAAGCCATTGCGCTGGTCTATAAAGCCTGGGCCTACTCGATCCTGACCGACCTCTACGGCGACGTTCCCTACTCCGAAGCGACGCGGGCCGTTGAAGGCATCGTGAAACCGAAGTTCGACCAGCAGAAAACTATTTACCCCCAGATCCTGGCCGACCTCGAAACCGCCAACAGTCTCTTCGACGATACCAAAATCCTGACCTACGGGGGCGACCAGGTTTTTGCGACGGGCGTGCTGACAGGAGGCAAAAACCTGGGCATTCAACGCTGGAAAAAATTTACCAACTCGCTGCGGCTGCGGTTGTTGTTGCGGGTGCTGAAACGCGATGGAGAAATCAACGCCAAAGCCCAGATTAACCAGATTCTGGCCGATCCCGTGAAGTTTCCGACGATGGCCGCCAACGCCGACGATGCCATTTTTCGCTACCCCGGCACGTTCCCGTACTTCAACCCCTACTACCAGGCCCGCACCCTCGACTGGCGCGATGGCACCTACTTCGCCGAGTTTTTCGTGAACCGGCTCAACGCCGATAACGACCCGCGCCGGGCCATCTGGATGACGACTGTAACCGTGGCCGGCCAGCCTACCTACCGGGGCATTCAGAGCGGCTACCCCACCACGACCGAGTATGTGGTGGGCCAGAATTCGAGCTACACCGACGCGCTGAAAACCCTGCCGCAGTTAGGCATTATGATGCCCTGGGCCGAGAGCGAGTTTATCAAAGCCGAACTGTCATTGCTGGGCTACCCGACCGGCAAAACGCCCAAACAGCATTACGATGCCGGTATTGGAGCCTCAATGGTGCAGTGGGGTACTCCGTTGCCCGCTACGTTCTTGGCTCAGCCTACGGTAGCCTATCCAACGGGTGCCACCACCGAAAAGCAGTTGGAGCAGATTATCATGCAGAAATACATCGCGTCGTTTTTTGTCGATTATCAGTCGTGGTTCGACAAACGGCGGACGGGTTACCCGGTATTGCCGCGTGGGGCGGGGATTCCGGCAGAAAATAAATTTCCGGCGCGGGTGCCGTATCCGTCCTATCTTCAGTCGCAAAACCCCGAAGCCCTTGCCGGTGGCGTAGCCTCAATGGGGGGCGATGACTCGGACATCAAAGTCTGGTGGGCTAAATAAGCATGATTCGTTAACTCTGATTCCAATGGCTATTCCTAAACTCCTTTCCCTGTTTCTGCTGCTTCCCCTGACTGCGCTGGCCCAGAAACAGCCCGACCTGCGCCAACTCGATGCAGCCCTCGAAGCCCGGCGCGTGATGCTGCCCAACGGATGGAGTCTGACCCCGGCGGGTCGCTCGCTCGACGTCGGCGATTTGCCACTAAACATCGCCGTTGTCCAGCCCACCAAAACCGGACGAACGCTCATGGCCGTGACCAACAACGGACAGGGTAAGCAAAGTATTCAACTCATCGACGCAACCGCCTGCAACGTGCTGCACAGCGTCGAGATTCCGAAGTCGTTCTACGGGCTGAAATTCAGCCGCGATGGCCGGAGTCTCTACGCTTCGGGCGGCAACGACAACCGAATTCTGGTCTATACCGTTGCCAATGACCGGCTTGCCCTAACCGATAGTCTGGTGCTGGGCAAACCCTGGCCCGAAAAAATATCGCCCGTCGGTATCGAGCTTGACAACGACCGGAAGCTGCTCTACGTGGTCACGAAAGAAAACAACTCGCTGTATATCTTCGACCTGCGCACGAAAGCCATTGTACATCAGGAAAAACTCGGCCACGAATGCTATACGGCTGTTCTCTCACCCAACAAAAAGGAGTTATACATCTCGCTCTGGGGCGGCAAAGGCGTGGCCATCTTCAACACCGATACCCGCACGGTTACGACCACGATTCCGGTATCGTACAACCCGAATGAACTGATTATTAACAAAAAAGGCACGCTGTTGTACGTGGCTAACGCGGGCGACAACAGCGTGTCGGTTATTGACCTCACTACCCGAAAGGTTATTGAAGTGCTCGACGCGGCCCTGTACCCCAACTCGCCGGTGGGGTCAATGACCAACGGGCTGGCTCTTTCCAATGATGAGAAAACGTTATACATCGCTAACGCCGACAATAACTGCCTGGCGGTATTCAACGTATCGGAGCGGGGAAAAAGCGTCTCGAAAGGATTCATACCGGTGGGCTGGTTTCCGACCAACGTGCGGGTGGTGGGCAAGCGGATTTTCGTCACTAACGGCAAAGGATTTACCTCCTTTGCCAACCCGCTTGGGCCACAACCCATAAACCGGGCCGTGCGCTCCGAAACGCACATTGGCGAACAGCCCAACGAGCGCCTGCAATACATCGGCGCGTTGATGAAAGGCACCCTGAGCATCATAGACGAACCGACTGAATCTATTCTGAGCCTGTATTCGCAGAAAGTGTATGCCAACACGCCCTACAGGAAAGATAAGGAACTAAACGCCGACGGTGAGTCAGGTAACCCAATTCCGATGAAAGTAGGTGAGTCGTCGCCCATCAAGTACGTGTTTTATGTGCTGAAAGAAAACCGTACCTACGATCAGGTATTCGGTGATATGCCCGAGGGTAACGGTGACGCGACGTTGTGTTTGTTCGGCGAGAAAATTACACCCAATCAGCACCGGCTGGCCCGCGATTATGTACTGCTTGATAATTTTTACGTCGATGCCGAAGTTAGCGCCGACGGGCATAACTGGAGTATGGCCGCTCACGCCAACGACTATCTCGAAAAGACCTGGGTGGCGGGCTACAGCCGGCGCGGGGGCGTAACGGAAGGCATGGGCCGGCGGCAGATTGCCAACGATAAAGACGGGTTTATCTGGGATTTTTGTAAGCGAAAAGGAGTGAGTTACCGAAGTTACGGCGTGTTTGTCGATAAAGACAAGGGCAACATTCCGGCGTTGGACGCGGCCCACGTTTGCAAAAACTTTACCACCTTTTACGTCAATAAAACCAAAGATACCACGCGGGTAAACCAGTGGAAACGCGATTTCGATTCGCTGCTGGTTACCGGTGCCGTACCACAGCTCAGCACCATCCGGCTCGGCAACGACCATACGCATGGGCTGGCGGTGGGGCAAATGACCCCAATGGCCTGCGTAGCCGACAACGATCTGGCCGTTGGAATGCTGGTCGAACACATCAGTAAAAGCAACATCTGGAATCAGTCGGCCATTTTTATCCTCGAAGACGATGCCCAGAACGGCCCCGACCACGTGGACGCTCACCGCTCCAACGCGCTGGTTATCAGTCCGTATGTGAAGCGGAATTTTGTCGATCACACCATGTACTCTACATCGGGAATGCTCCGCACGATGGAGTTGATTCTGGGTCTGCCGCCCATGAGTCAGTACGACGCCGGGGCCACGCCGATGTTCCGCTCGTTTACGCCCACGTCCAACAACACGCCTTACACCGCCCTGGCCGCCACTATCGACCTCGACGCGCTGAATACCGCCTATACGCCCAGTGCCCGCAAATCGGAAGGGCTGGACTTCACCGATGCCGACCGGATTGATGACAAGCTGTTCAACGAAATTCTCTGGAAAGGCATTCGGGGCGAAGATGCCGTTGTGCCGGCTCCCCGCCGAAGCGCGTTTGTGCGCGTAGTGGCCCGCACCGATGCCGACGACTGACCTTGCCGCCGGGTTTTTACAGCCAGACACCCAGCGAAATTTTTGATTATCCGGTGGCCGATACCATCCGTATTATTACCGGTATTGGCGGCAAAGGTATGAGTTCGGGCGTGGGATTTTCCGAAGAAATTATTGGCCAATGGCTGGGCGGTAAATACCCTGTTGGTTAGTAACTTATGCCGTTTAATTAACCGTTGTTACGCCTACGTTAAGGAGTCCAGAATCTATTCATAAAGCCTTGACCCGTGGCTAATATTGGCATAACACTACCCTACTACTTTTGCAGAGATTACTTATTCACTACTAACCTGCAATTGTATGATACCAGAACGTTTACGTTCCACAACACCACCCGTACCGGTCCTCCGCCGAACGCTGATGGCGTTTTTGTTTTGTTTGCTGCCCGGCGTAATGGCTCTGGCACAAACCATTACGGGGCGCGTTACGGGTGCCGACGATAACCAGCCGCTGCCCGGCGTCAGCATCGTGCTGAAAGGCACTACCACCGGTACTACCTCCAGTGCTGATGGCACGTACCGCATTAATGCGGCTCCAAACAGCACGCTGACGTTCTCATTCATTGGCTATGCTAATCAGGAAGTTGCCGTGGGCAACAAAAGCGTTATTGATGTAGCCCTGAAAGCAAGCGACCAGATTTTGAACGAAGTGGTGGTAACGGCCCTCGGTATCAAAAAAGACATCCGGCAAACGGGCGTTTCGATCCAGACCGTCGATGCCAGCCAGCTCATCAAAGCCCGTGAACCCAATCCCATCAACAACCTCGTGGGCAAGGTAGCCGGTCTGACCATTGGGGCGTCGGCTGAGATGCTGCGTCGGCCTACCATTGTCCTGCGGGGCAATACCAACGTGCTGTTCGTGGTGGATGGCGTGCCCGTCAATTCCGATACCTGGAACATCAGCAACGACGATATCGAAACGTATTCGGTACTTAAAGGGGCTTCGGCATCGGCTCTGTACGGCTTTCGGGGTAAAAACGGAGCTATCCTGATCACCACCAAGCGCGGCTCGAAAGATAAGCGTGGTTTTCAGGTCGACGTGAACACCAGTCAGATGTTCGACAACGGCTTTGTGGCTATTCCGAAGGTTCAGGACCTCTACGGACCCGGAGACCACGGCGTATATGCCTTTGCCGACGGGCGCGGGGGCGGCAAAAACGACGGCGACTACGACGTGTGGGGGCCGCGTTTCGACGGGCAGTTGATTCCGCAGTACGACAGCCCGGTGGTGGAAGGTAAAACCTTTACGACGACCTTCAACAACGGCAGTACGTTTACTGGTAACCGCCAGCCAACGCCCTGGACAGCGCGGGGTAAAGACAACCTGAAACGGTTTATCCAGACCGGAATTCTGTCCACGAACAACGTGTCGGTATCATCGTCGGGCGAGAAGCACGATTTGCGCTTTTCGGTGTCGCATAATTATCAGCGCGGTATTGTGCCCAATACGAAGCTCAATATTACCAACTTCAACATGACCGGCGGCTACAACTTCAGCGACCGCCTGCGGTTTGAAGCTGGTTTGCAATACAACAAGCAATACACGCCCAACATACCCGACGTAAACTACGGTCCCAATTCATTGATTTATAACACCGTTATCTGGGGTGGTGCCGACTGGGACGTTGACCAGCTCAAAGACTACTGGCAGCCGGGCAAAGAAGGTATTCAGCAGGTTTACGCCGAGTATCAACGCTACAACAATCCCTGGTTTGTGGTGAAGGAATGGTTGCGGAGTCATAATAAAACCGACGTGATTGGGCAGGTATCCATGCGTTACAAGATTGCCGATGGTATCGACCTCACCGCCCGCACCCAGGTCTCGACCTGGAACCTGCTGCGGACCGAGAAATTCCCGTACTCCGCAACGTCTTACGGACGCGAAGAAGCCCGGGGCGACTACCGCGAAGACCGCCGGAATTTGTTCGATAACAATACCGAACTGATTCTAAAGGTAAATAAGCAAATCACTCCGTCGATTTTGATGAGTGCCTTTGCCGGGGGTAACCTGCGCATTTATAACTTCAACTCCAGTTACGCCACGACAAACTACCTCAACGTGCCGGGCGTGTATAACTTCGCCAACTCGGCCAATCCGGGTTATTTCTCGAACTATCAGGCCGATATGCGCGTAAACTCCGGCTACTACTCGGCTGACTTTACGTTCAAAAACCTCGCCACGCTCTCTACTACGGGTCGGGTGGACAAACTCTCGACCTTGCCGAAGGGAAATAACACGTTCTTCTATCCGTCGGTGGCTGTCAGCACGGTTATTTCGGATTACGTGCAACTGCCCCGCGCCGTCTCGTTCCTGAAGCTGCGCGGCTCCTACGCCAACGTGAAAGATGGGCTAACCAGCGGCAGCATCGGGGCTACCCCCGGCCTGTCGTTCCCGATCGGCTACGGCGACAACTACTCGTCGTCGTACGACGGGCCAAGCTACCAGAACTCAGCGGTGTACAGCACTCCGCTGGGCTATAACAACGCCCCCGCTGCCTACTACACCAACAGCCTGAATAACCCCAACATCAAACCAGCGGCCACTTCGCAGATCGAAGCAGGGCTGGACATTCGGTTTTTGAATAACCGGCTGGCGTTCGATGCGGCTTATTTTATTGCCAACGATGGACCGCAAATTTTCTCGCTCGGTATTTCCGAAGGGTCGGGCTACACGAGTGTGCTGCAAAACGGGCTGAAAACGCAGAAGCGCGGGGTCGAACTCTCGCTTACGGGGCAGGTGTTGAAGAACCCGCGCGGGCTGAACTGGAGTGTACTGGCCAACTGGTCAACGTTCAAAGAGAAACTGACCGAAATTTATACGGGTCAGGACCGATACAACACGTTCTTCAAAGTCGGCGACCGGGTTGATAAATATTACAGTCAGACGTTTTACCAAACCGCGGACGGTCAGCTTATCAACGATGCCAGTGGACGGCCTATCATCAACCCCGTTGCTCAGTTTCTGGGCTATCTGAACCCCGATTGGGTGTTTGGCGTGAACAACCGCTTTACCTACAAAGACTTCTCGTTCAGCTTCCAGTTCGACGGGCGCGTGGGCGGTGTCATTTCTGACTACATTCAACGGCAAACCTTCCGGGGTGGTCGCCACATCGAAACGGTACAGGGTGCCATGGGCGTGGCGCGGTATGAAGACACGAAGGGTAACAAAACCTTCATCGGTGAGGGTGTGCAGATTGCCGGTACGGGTAAAATTGTGGCCGATGTAGATGGCAACATCACCAACCTGAGCGAACTGCAGTTTGTACCGAACGCTACTCCGCAGTTTTTGCAGGACTACATCAGCCGCCGGTACAGCCCCAACGGAGGTAACCTGATTTCGCGCTCCTACGCCAAACTCCGCGAGGTGGTCATTGGCTACAGCATACCGCAAACGCTGGTGAGCCGGTTGGGTATCCGGCAGGCCAGTGTCTCACTCGTAGCGCGGAACCTGCTGTATTTCGCCGAGAAGAAAGATATCGACCTCGACCAGTTCACGGGCGGCAACGTCTTCGTGGGTGGTGGCAGCTCTGACCTGCAAACGCCAACTACGCGCCGGTACGGGATTAACCTGAATCTGACATTTTAAAAAATTCGCCACAGAGATGCACCAGGACGCACCGAGTTACACCGAAACTTTTTCAGGAACCAACGAGAGACTGCTCTCTGTGTAACCCGGTGCGTCCTGATGCCTCTCTGTGGCCTAACCATTTTTATATGAAACTCCATAAACTTATTCTCCCGCTTGTATTCGCCCTGGCGCTGACCGGCTGCGACAAGCCGTTCGATGAACTCGAACAAAACCCCAACCTCGCCACTCAGGCCACACCTTCGCTGGTGTTGCAGGGGGTACTGAACGATATGTATGGCGTAACCGGATCGCCCTGGGGTGGCGAGCAACGCTGGAACCAGTTCTACGCCAGTAACTACAACTACTACTCGACCAACGAGTATAGCTGGACCACCACCGGCCTGAATTTTACGACGGTGAAAAACGTGCTGAAGATGGAGCAGGAAGCCAAACGGTCCGGCCTGCCCGACGTGAACGCCTACTCGGCCCTCGGTAAGTTTTTCCGCGCATACTATTTCGAGAACATGACCCGGCGCGTGGGCGACATTCCCATGACCGAAGCGCTGAAAGGACTCGAAAATACGTCACCCAAATACGATACCCAGAAAGCCGTCTACGTCCAGATTCTGAAATGGCTCGACGAGTCGAACGCTGACCTGACTGCGATCATTGGTACGGGTAACGGTACGCTGTCGGGCGATTTTTACCTTGGCAATAACCTCCGTAAGTGGCAGAAAGTTGTGAACACGTTCAAGATGCGGGTGCTGGTGAGTCTGAGCAACAAAGCCACCGATACCGATCTGAACGTAAAAGCCCGCTTTGCCGAAGTTCTGGCCAGCCCAACCAAATTTCCCGTTCTGGAAAGCCTAGCCGACAACCTCCAGTACCTGCACACACAGGTGAACAAATACCCCCGCTCGCCGGACAGTTTTGGCTTTAACGCTACCCGCGAAAATATGGCCAAAACCTACATCGACCTGCTGGCCGAGCGCAAAGACCCGCGTTTGTTCGTCGTGGCCGAACCGGCAACGGCTAAACTGGCAACGGGCCTGAAACCAACTGATTTTGCCGCTTTTGCGGGGGCATCGTCAGGCGAAGACCTGGGCGATATGTCTACCAATGCACTCAAAGGGCTGTATTCGTTCCAGAACCGGAAACGCTACTATACGACCTACACCGGCGAACCCGTGTTCATCATCGGATACCCCGAACTTCAGTTCAACATTGCCGAAGGCATCAACCGGGGCTGGGCCACCGGCAACGCTGATACCTACTATCAGAACGGTATTACTGCGTCAATGACGTTCTACGGCCTCAAAGACGGCGATAACACCGTTACGTTCTCGCGCGATGGCGGAGCTGCCAATTTCGACAACTACACCGTGAAGGTGAGCCTAACCGATTACCTGAACCAGCCGTTGGTGAAATATGCGGGCAACATCACTACCGGGCTGAACCAGATTCTGACCCAGAAATACCTGGCCTTTTTCCAGAATTCGGGCATGGAAGCCTGGTACAATCAGCGCAGAACGGGCCTGCCTTCTTTCCTGACGGGCGTTGGCACAGGAAACAGCGGTCAGATTCCAAAGCGGTGGCAGTACCCTAACACCGAGCGTGTGAATAATAAAGCTAATCTTGATGCTGCCCTCACCGCGCAGTACGGTGGCACCGACAACATCAATAATATGATGTGGTTGCTAAAATAAGTTTTATCGATCAGTCACAGACCGGCAGGGCCTAATTACCTTGCCGGTCTTTTACTTATTCCATGAACCGCCGTACCCTCCTCAAATCAGCGTCGCTCCTGCCCCTGGCAGCCGCGCCCAGTCTGCTCACCGAATCCCGAAAGCGGGCCGTGCGTTTTGCCTACATTGGCGATACCCACGTTACCAGCGAAACCAAGCCGATGGACGCCATGGCGAAGGCAATGCACCATGCGCAGAACCAGGCCGACAAACCAACATTTTTTCTGCACGGGGGCGACGTAATCATGGACGCCCTGGCGCGGGATAAAGACAAGGTGCAGAACCAGTGGGATGCCTGGCATACGGTCGTGAAAGCCGATTCGTCTCTGCCCATCGAATACTGCATCGGCAACCACGACGTGTGGGGCTTTGCCGGGGCTAAAACCGATCCGATGTACGGCAAAAAATGGGCGGTAGAGCAAATGGGGATCAGCGACCGATACCGGAGTTTTGACCGCAACGGCTGGCATTTTATTGTGCTGGACAGCACCCAGCTCACGCCCGACGACACCTGGTACACGGCCAGCCTGGACCCCGAACAGATGGACTGGCTCCGGGCCGACCTGGCCAAAACCGATGTCAAAACGCCCGTGCTGGTGCTGTCGCATATTCCGATCCTGAGCGCAACGGCGTTTTATGACCGGAAGACGGTGAAGAATGGCAACTGGGTTATTCCGGGTGGCTGGAACCACACCGATGCCGTTGATCTGGTTGAGTTGTTTTATCAGCACCCGAATGTAAAAGCGGCCCTGAGCGGGCATATGCACCTGCTGGACCACTGCACGTATAACAACGTCCAGTATTTTTGCAACGGAGCCATCAGCGGCAACTGGTGGAATAGCGATACCTATCATCAAACCAAAGCCGGTTACGCCCTCTTCGACCTGTATGACGACGGAACCGTAGAGCGCACGTATTTGCCATATGTCTGATACCCTCGAACAACTCTTTGCCCAATCTGGCCACGATGCGTATTTCGGCGAACCCGTTACGCAGCTCGAACACGCCCTGCAATGCGCTTATCTGGCCGAGCAGGCCGGTGCCGATACCGAAACCGTTGTAGCCGCTTTTCTGCACGACATCGGCCACCTGCTGCCCCCCGAACTGTCGGGAAACTATATGGATGGCTACGGTACGGTTGACCACGAAAAACTCGGTGCCGACTTTCTGCGTGAACAGGGCTTTTCGGAGAAGGTCGCTCAACTCATTGAGCACCACGTCAATGCCAAGCGGTATCTCGTTTTCAAACACCCCGATTACTTTGCCCGACTGTCAGAAGCGAGCGTAAAAACGCTGACATTTCAGGGCGGGCCCATGAAGCCCGGCGAGGCTCTGGCGTTTGAAACCAATCCGTATTTTCGGGGTATTCTGCAACTGAGGGCCTGGGACGAACAGGCCAAAATCCCTAACCTGCCCACACCCAACATGGCCCATTACCTGACAATGGCCGAAGGGCTGGTGTAGATTTTCTGTCATCCCGACGGAGGAGGGATCGTGCTGATTAACCAAACCTGCGATCCCTCCTTCGTCGGGATGACAAAAGCCAACCATGAAAAACCTATTCCTGACCCTGACCTTTTTTGTTTCCCTCAATACGTTCGCCCAGAAAACCTACACCACGCTGCAAGTTCCCGGACGGGCTGAGTTTTGCCGGATAGACTCAGCCGGAAAGTCAGTGCTGCCGAGCGGACGCTACGTGACGCCGGCGGGCCAAACGATCCGCATCACCAACGACCCGTTTGGGTTGGCCCTCTCGCCCGATGGCAAAAAAGCCGTTACCCTGCACGATGGCGTTATCACGGTACTGAACCTCACCGGCCCTAACCCTACGGCCCTCCGCATTCCCGATTATGCGGGTAAAATTCCCTCACCAGTGCAGGGGGCTACCTTTCTGGGAGTGGCGTTTGCGCTGGACAACCGGACGGCGTATCTGAGTAATGGCGACAAAGGCAAGGTTATCATTTTTGATACCGAAACCCGCAACGCCGACAGCATAAGTCTTGACCAAGACGGCGTTACCGACAGTTTTACGTCTGATTTGCTGCTGAACGGGACCGAGTTGCTCGTGTTGGACCGCGCCAATTTCCGGCTCGTGCGCATTGACCTGGCCACCAAAAAAATCACCGCGTCGATCCCTACCGGGCGGCAACCGTTTGGGCTGGCCATTTCGCCTGATAGAAAAACCGCATTCGTGGCGAACGTGGGCCTGTATGCCTACCCGCTCGTGCCGGGCGTAACGCCGACCAACAAAGACACCATGATGCTCAAGTTTCCGGCCTATGGGGCACACACCAACGAATCGCGCGAAGGGGTTGAGATAGACGGGCGAAAAATTCCGGGCTTAGGCAGTCCGCTGGCCGACGAAGCGATGAGCGTCTGGCTGGTCGATTTGGCCACCAATAAGGTCACGGCGAAATTGAAAACCGGCGTACAAATCGGTAGTATGATCGAGGAAGCCGAAGTGGTGGGCGGGTCGTCGCCAAACTCAGTCGTGGTGGGAAGCCGGTACGCCTACGTCTCCAACGCTACCAACGATAACATTTCGATTATCGACTACAAACCCGAACGCCGAACCGGGCAGAAACTGGTCGGGACGATTCCGCTCAAAATTGATCCGAAACTGGACAAATACCGGGGTCTGACGCCGTTTGGGCTGACGCTTTCCCGCGACGAAAAAACAATCTACGTGGCGTTGCTGGCCTTTAATGCCGTTGCCGTTGTGGATGTGCCCACGCGCCGGGTTCGGGGCCTGATACCCACTGGCTGGGGGCCAACCCGCGTCGCACTATCGCCCGATGAGCAGCAGCTTTTTGTAACATCAGCGCGGGGGTACGGGGCCGGTCCAAACGGCGGGGCGGGCTTCGTAAAGCCACCCGCCGGAACCTATATCGGTGATATTCAACTTGGCACGTTTCAGGTGATTCCGGTACCGGATGCCGCACAGTTAGCCACCTACACCAAGCAGGCCATGACCAACACGTACCTGACCGTTATCCTTGCCGACGACGGTAAAAACCCGTTGCCGGTGCTGCCCAAAACCCGAACGAGCCCAATCAAACACATTGTCTATATCACCAAAGAAAATCGCACCTACGATGAGGTACTGGGCCAGCTCAAAACCGGCAACGGCGACTCGACGCTGGCCCGCTTCGGTACCAACGTGACCATCAGCCGCAAACTCGGCACCACGCGGGGCAACGCTGGCCGCACTACGGACCTGCCCGGCGACACAGCCGCTATCGTGGGGGCCGACATAATGCCCAACCACGCCCGTATGGCCCGGCAATGGGCCTTTTCAGATAATTTCTACTGCGATTCGGACGCGAGCATTCACGGACACCACTGGATGATGGGGACCATTCCAAACGAATGGGTTGAGGCCAATGCGGCATCGGCGGGGCGGTTCGATGCGTTTTCCAAAGCCCCCGGACGGCGGTTCCCCAAATCGTCGGGGGCCATTGACCCCGAAGATTACAATGAGATTGGTGGCTTGTGGGAAGGTCTGGAACGCAGCCGGGTGTCGTTCTATAATTTTGGTCAGGTAAACGAATTTGCCGGAAACTACGAAGAGCAGTACGACACCACGTTTGGTACGGCCACGCCCGTTGTGTTTCCGATGCCGGCGGCTGCCTTCCGCCACACCTCGCGCAATTTTGCGGGCTACAACACCAACATTCCCGACCAGTTTCGGATGGATCAGTTTGAGCGCGAATTTTCGGCGAAATGGCTAAACCCGTCTTCAGCGGAGAGGAGAGGGGCGGTCCGGCGGTCCGGTGAGGGTATGCCGCAACTCATCACGGCCATGTTGCCCAACGATCATGGGGCCGGGCCGCGCCCCACCGAAGGGTACCCGTATCTGCACTCATATATGGCCGATAATGACCTCGCCCTGGGCCGAATGCTGCATTATCTGTCGCGAACGCCGTACTGGAAAAATATGCTCGTGATTGTAACCGAAGACGACCCGCAGGGCGGTGTTGACCACATCGACGCGCACCGGAGTTTACTGATGCTGGCCGGGCCGTATGTGAAACGCGGCTATGTCTCGCACACCCACGCTAACTTCGGCTCGATCCTGAAAATGATATATAACCTCCTCGGTGTCACGTACGTAAATCAGTACGACGCTACGGCTTCGCTGCTTCAGGATTTCTTTACCGACAAACCCGATTTTACGCCCTATAATGCCGTGCTGCCCGACGGGCGCGTGTTTGACCCGCAGCAGGCCATGAAACCCTACAACAAAACCTTTGACTGGCGCAAAATTCAGCAGGGGCCGGAAATGGACGATAAGGCTGATCAGCGACGCGAGCACTATCGGCAACAGAACAAATAATGAACCTGTTTAGGATTCGCGATAATGTAGCCCGGACCTCCCGGTCCGGTAGCCGAAAGGCTTAAAAACACGCTACTGTATTAGCCTTTCGGCTACCGGACCGGGAGGTCCGGGCTACATTGTCGCTTGCTATTTGCTGGATTGTTAAAATCCTAAACAGGTTCAATGATACCCTCACTTATGATGCGTTTACGGTACTCTATTCTTTTTTTCCTGGTTACGAATGGGGCGCTGGCCCAGACCCTGACCGGAACCGTATTGGACAGTCGTACCCGCCAGCCGCTGCCAGCCGTATCGGTGCGGTTAGTACCGACCACGAAAGGCGTTTCGACCGATAGCCGGGGCTTTTTCGACTTTGGCAAGTTGCCCGGTGGCACCTATACTCTGCGGCTTGGTTCGGTGGGGTATCGTTCGGTCGATACGACCCTGACACTGGCCTCCCGCACCGATTATACCCTGAACGTTCAGCTCGTGCCAACGGTGGTGCAACTCAACGAGCAGCTTGTAACAACCAGTACCCGCAGCGAAACGCCCGCATTTATCCGGCCCGAATTCACCACCGTAGTAACCCCCCGCGATCTTCGGCAGCAACCGCCCCGTACGGTGCCCGAAGCGCTGCTGGGGGCCACCGGCGTTTTTCTGCAAAAGACCAATCATGGGGGCGGATCGCCGTTTGTGCGCGGCCTGACGGGTCAGCAAACGCTGATTCTGGTGGACGGTATCCGGCTTAATAACGCTACGTTCCGCTCCGGGCCCAACCAGTACCTGAACACCATTGACCCGCAAAGTCTGGCTCAGATCGAGGTGTTGCGCAGCAGTGGCTCGGTCAGCTACGGCTCCGATGCGATCGGGGGCGTAGTGAACGTGCTGACCAAAACCCCGCAGTTTTCCGACGCTGCCCGTGTGACGGGGAGTTTCTTCGGCAAAGCTGCCACGCAGGGCATGGCCTACAGCGGGCGGGCCGAACTGGGTGTTTCGAGCCGAAATGTGGCCATCACCGGCGCGTTGGCTTACCGGAGTTTTGGTGATCTGGTGGCTGGTCAGGGCCTGGGTCGACTGTCGCCAACGGGTTATAATCAGCTCTCGGGCGATGTGAAAGCGCGGTTTCGGTTTTCTGACCGGCTGATGCTTACAACGGCGTATCAGAATCTGCGGCAGGATAGTGTGCCGGTTTATCATAAAGTACGGCTGGAGAATTTTGCTTACAACCAGTTTAATCCGCAACAACGGCAACTCACCTACGCCCGGCTGGATGGGTTCGTGGGCCGAAAATTCATTCAGTCGATACAGTTAACGGCCTCATGGCAGCAGCAAATTGAGGGGCGGCAAAGCCAGAAAAACAACAGCCCTACGGCAGTCTATGAGCGTGATCAGACCCGCACCACCGGCCTGACCCTGCTGGCCAACGCTGAACCTACCCGCCACTGGACAATGCAGAATGGTGCCGAATGGTATGCCGACCGCGTAAACAGCACCCGGCAGGACGTAAATACCCAAACCGGTATCGGTACGCCCAAACGTGGTCTGTATCCCGACGGAGCCACGATGAACAGTTTCGCCCTGTTTTCCAGCCATACCGTCACCCTCGACCGGCTGTTGCTGACGGGCGGGGCGCGGTACAACGCCTTCCGAATTACAATCCCCGAAGCCACACTTGGCCAATCCGGGCGGGGCAACGCTAAAATCAGCCCCTCGGCTTTGGTAGGTCAGGTGGGTGTGTCGTTTGCGGTGCTGCCGACGGTACGGGTGGTTGGGTCGGTGCAGTCGGCGTTTCGCGCGCCCAACGTCGATGATCTGGGTACCCTCGGCATCGTCGATTTTCGGTATGAAGTACCCAACGCCAGCCTGAAACCCGAACGCTCGCTCACGACCGAAGCGGGCCTGAAAGTACGCACGAGCCGGTTTGCTGCTACATTACTGGCTTACAACAATCGCCTGACCAACTTTATCAGCCGGGTGCGTTCGGGCGCATCCACGCCGGGCAGCGATTCTATTCAGGGCTACCCGGTGTATCTAAAGCAAAACAGCGCCGAGTCAGTCATTCGGGGGGTGGAGGCCGAAGCTGAATACGAATTTTTACCTAAGTGGTTAGTATATGGCAATATGACCTACACGCACGGGCAGAATAAAACGGCCAATGAACCCTTTCGCCGAATTCCGCCCCTCAACGGGCGCGTCGGCGTCACGTATCAGGCGCGGGCGGGCTGGTGGGCGCGGGCCGAGGGCCTGTATGCCGGGGCGCAAACCCGGCTGGCCGCGGGCGACGTGGCCGATAACCGCATTGCCAACGGCGGTACTCCGGCCTGGCAGGTACTGAACCTCAACGGCGGCTACCGCTGGAACGCGCTGACCGTTAGTGCTGAACTGCAAAACCTGACCAACAAAGCCTACCGAATGCACGGCTCCGGGGTCGATGGCGTGGGCCGCTCTGCGTGGCTGTCGGTGCTGGTTAGCTGGTAAACGTTGTATGGCAGACAAAATACGTTTCAACCGCCACCGCCAATCTGTAGTCCAATGCGTTCGCCCGCTTTTCTTCGCAACCCTACCGTTTTCACGCTCTTCGGTGCCATAGCCGCGTTTTCTACATACGCCTGTATGTATGCTTTTCGGAAGGGTATTACGGCCGTTACGTTCGAAGGCGTTGCGTTTGCCGGGGTCAGCTATAAAATCTGGCTCATTGTGGCGCAGGTGCTGGGCTACGCGGCTTCCAAACGCATTGGGGTCAAGGTTGTTTCGGAGATGTCGCCGGGTAACCGGGCGGTGAGTATCCTGCTCTTTATTGGGTTTGCGTGGCTGGCCCTGCTGGGTTTTGCGCTGGTTCCGGCTCCGTACAACATCGTGTTTCTGTTCCTGAACGGTCTGCCCCTGGGCATGGTCTATGGCATTATGCTCGGTTTTCTGGAAGGTCGAAAACAAACCGACGCGCTGGTAGCGGGCCTGACCGTGTCGTTCATTTTTGCGTCGGGCTTCGTCAAAACCATTGCTCTCACGGTGCGGGCTGACTGGGGCGTATCGGAGTTCTGGCTGCCGTTCGTGACGGGGTCGTTGTTCGTGCTGCCGCTACTGGGTTCGGTGTACGCGCTCACGTTGCTACCCCCGCCCACGCCCGAAGATCGCGTCCTCCGCACCGAACGCAGGCCAATGGACGCTGCCGAACGGCGTGACTTTGTGCGCAACTTTGGACCGGGGCTGGTCATACTCATTGCCAGCTACGTCCTGCTGTCGGCCTTCCGTGACTTTCGCGATAACTTCGGCCCCGAAATCCTGCGCGACGCCGGGGTGACCAACGCCGGTATTTTTGCCCAGACCGAAACGCTCGTTGCCGTTGGTATTCTGGCCGTAATGGCCTTGTTACAGCGGGTAACGGATAATTTTCTGGCGTTTACATTGCTCAATGGCATTATGCTGCTTGGCGGAGCGGTGGTGGGCATCAGTACCTGGGCCTATTCGGCGGGGATGGTCTCGCCCGGCGTTTGGTTTATGCTCACGGGCATGGGGCTGTATATGGCCTACGTACCCTGTAACGGTCTGTACTTTGAGCGGTTGGTGGCGAGTTTTCGGTACGTCAGTACGGTTGGCTTCATCGTGACGCTGGCCGACTGGTACGGGTATCTGGGCAGCGTGGGCGTGTTGCTCTACAAAAATTTTGGGCAGGGCGGCATCAGTTACCGCGATTTTTTCGTGAACGGGGCCTACGTTATGTCGGTGCT